>ERZ791885.1475-NODE-1475-length-14989-cov-2.665863_pt1 | contig 14989 bp, 9 predicted proteins | sample MGYA00510159_ERZ791885 | MGnify/ENA primary metagenome ERZ791885 (study PRJEB30046, sample SAMN00792054) | human gut metagenome | study: EMG produced TPA metagenomics assembly of the A metagenome-wide association study of gut microbiota in type 2... | reverse complement strand
GGCGGCGGCCGTTCCTGGTAAGAATTTTGCGATGGATTCCGTGGCGGAGAAATGATTGGGAATGTCTCCGGAATCATTGAATTGAAAATGAACAGAGATGAAGCAGAGATTAATATACTGGTGTTTGGTCGTCGTGTCGCTGGGGGGATTCGCCTCGTGTAAAAACGATCCTACGCCCGATCCCCCCCAAACAGCCGACCGTACGGTGTTGGTCTATATGGCTGCGGACAATTCACTCTCTTGGAGGGGAGACTTCGGAAATAAAAACCTGGGCCAGATCGTACGTGCGATGGACGGTTTGAAGGGCAATATGCTTGTCTATATCGACCTTCCGAGCGAAGGTGCTACCCTCTACAAGATCGAAGGAGACGGAAAGACGAAAACCGTTGTCGAAAAGTACGGAGTGGAAAACTCCGCTTCTACCGAAGTGTTGCAGCGCGTGTTGAATACTTCCATGCAAAAGTATCCGGCGAAATCGTACGGATTGGTGCTGTGGTCGCACGGCAAAGGGTGGGTGCCCTCGGACCTGAATATACAAGGAATGCGCAGCCGGCCGGAAAGCGGGGATGTGTCCGGAACGGCCGTGAGCGGCTCGGAAAAGGAGTTGTGGCGGCCGATGGAAGATGCCTTGGTGACCAAAACATTCGGAGCCGACGGCTCGTCCGAAATGGAAATTCCCGATATGGCGGCTATACTGCCCAAGGATCGTAAACTGGATTTCCTGATATTCGATGCATGTTTCATGTCCTGCGTCGAAGTCGCCTATGATTTGAGACATGCAGCCCAGTACATCATTGCATCGCCCACCGAAATCCTGGGGGACGGATTCCCTTACGGTACTGTGACCCCGCTCTTTTTCAGGGAAACTCTCGACCCGCAGGCGATCTGCTCCGCCTTTGTCGATCACTACCGGAACGAAAATGGCGGATCGGCATCGATCGCGCTGATTAAAACCTCAGAAATGGATGCGCTGGCTTCCGCGGCCAGGGATGTGTTCGCGCTGAATCCGGCCCCTGTGGTCGACGCCGGTAGCGTGCAATATCTGGAATTGCTGCCGAATCACGTTTTTTACGATCTCGAGGATTACCTTTCGCAGTTTGCATCCGGCACTTCACAGTTTGAAGCGTTCCAGCGGCAATTGGCCCAAACGGTGGTCTATACGGATCATACGGACAGGATTTACAGCGCATTTGGCTTGTATAACGGCACTCACGCCTTCCCGTGTACCCGTTTTTGCGGGCTCTCCACCTATATTCCACGTACGAATTTCCCGGGCTATAACGTTGCTCACCTGCAAACTGCTTGGGCTCAGGCAGTAGGACTTGTCCAGTAATGCGGGATGATCTGATCCAAATACATTCTTATATGATTTAGCCGGGTTCGATTACTCGGAATTCCGGGCCTGCTCGGCCTGTAACAACTCTTCGGGGGTAGTCCAGCCGCCCCCGAGCGCTTTGTATAGTGTCGCATAACTGCCCAGATAGGCGCCCAGCGTCGCGGCATAGTTCATTTGTGCGTCGAACAGCGTACGCTCGGCGTCCAGCACGTTCAGGTAGCTTACCTGTCCCAGGCGGTAAAGCTGTTGCGAGAGATCGTAGCTGTGCTGCACCGCGCCGATCGTCGCCTTCAGCGCAACGGTTTGCTGACGGTAGTTCTGCACGTCGCTCAACGCGGTTTCCACGTCGTTCATGGCCTGCAGATAACTCTGCTCATAATTGAGGATCGTCTCTTTGTTCTTCTCACGGGCCACCTGTACCCGCCTCTTGTTGGCTCCGAAACTGAAAATCGGACCGGTGAGGGAACCTGCTGCCGACCACATCCAGGCTTTGCTGTCGAATAATTTTTTGAACTCTTCGCTCAGCAGGCCGCCGGCTCCCGTGATGGCAATGGATGGAAAACGCATCGCCTGCGCGACGCCGATCTGTGCATTCGAAGCGGCCACCTGATAGTAGGCCTCCATAATATCAGGCCGCCGGGTCAGCAGGTTGGACGGCAATCCCGCAGGAATATCCCCCGGCAGGTGTTGCTGCATCAATGAAGCATGCGTGCCGGATAGATTCGAGGGGTTTTCACCCATCAGCAAGCTGAGCGCATACATGGCCTCCTGTTTACCCCGGCGGTATTGCGGAACGGCTGCTTCTGCGGCTGCCAGCGCACTTTCGGCCTGTTTCATATCCAGGTCGGAAACCGTGCCGATCCCATAACTCTGGCGGGTCAGTTCATAGGAACTTTTGCGCGAAGCATAGGTCGATTCTGCAATTTGCAACGCGTACTCGTATTGCAGGTACGTGAAATAGGTGGTGGCTACTTCGGCGATCAGGGCGAGTTTGACCCCGCGGGCGGCTTCCGTCGTGGCCAGAAGCTGGTTGCGGTCGGCTTCGGCCATCCGGCGGACTTTGCCGAATAGGCCCAATTCCCAGGTAAGCGTCGGACGGAAAATATAAGATTGCTCCAGCTTGTCGCTCTTTGTTCCGATGTAAGTTTCGTTGCCGTACTGTGCTTGCAGTGAATACTGCAACGATGGCCAATATTGGCTCTGGGTGGCCTTCAGGTTCAGCCGGGCCTGCTCTACGCGCGAAAGGGCCATGCCGACGTTGCGGTTGTTCTGCACGGCCCGGTCGATGAGCCGCGAAAGCGTGGTGTCGTTAAAAATTTTCCACCAGAGCAGGTCTTCGGTTGAATCGTTGACCGACCCGAGATATTCCGGGGGTGTTTCGACGACCGGAGTCTTAAATTTCGGTCCGACCGCGCAACCTCCAAAGAACAGGATGGTTGCGGCCCATGTAAGGATATGTTTGTTATTCATGGTGTTCGCTGTTTGTTATTTCTTGTTGTTTGGCCGTTCGCTTCTGTTCGTATTTGCCGATCTTGCCGATCCATACGAACAGGGCCGGGTAAGCGAATATGCCGATCAGCGTGGCGATCAGCATACCGCCGAAGAGTCCGAGACCCATGACGTTGCGTGCGACGGCATTGCTGCCCGTAGCGAAGATCAGCGGAATTACGCCCATCAGGAAGGCGAATGCCGTCATAATGACGGGGCGCACCCGCAAACGGGCGCCTTCGATCGCCGCATCCCTGAGCGAAAGACCCTCGTTGAATTTTGCTTTGGCATATTCGACGATCAGGATCGCATTCTTGGCGGCCAACCCGATCAGCATGATCAGCGATACCTGCAGGAAGATGTCGTTGATGTACTTCGGATTCAGCAAATGGCCGAGGAAGATGAACAACATGGCGCCGAAAACCGCGAACGGAATGCCGAGAATAATGCTCAGCGGCAGCGACCAGCTTTCGTAAAGCGCGGCCAGAATCAGGAAGATGAAAATTATGGCGTAGAGGAAAACCGTGGCTTCGCCGGTGGTGTGCGCGTCCTGGTAGGACATGTTGCTCCATGCGTACCCCATGTCGGAGGGAAGTACCCGGGCGGCTACCTCTTCGAGGGCCTGCATCGTTTCGCCGGTCGAATAGCCTTTGGCGGGCTGCCCGGTCACCGAAGCGGCTCGGTACAGGTTGAAGCGGTTGGTGTATTGGGGGCCGGTAGTGTCTTTGACGGTAATGAACGAGGCGATGGGCAGGCTCTCTCCCCGGTTGTTCGTGATGTAGAACAGATCCAGGTCGGACTGCGTGAGCCGGTACTCGCTGGCAGCCTGTATATAGGTTTGGTACATGCGTCCGAAGCGGTTGAAGTTGTTGACATAGCTTCCGCCCAGGTAGGCCGATATCTTCTCGTGCAGGTCTTGTAGCGATACGCCGGCTTTGAGCACCTTTTCGTTGTTGATCCGGATAGCCTTTTGCGGAATATCGGCCTGGTAAAGCGTGCTGATGGATGCGATTTCCGGGCGTTTCCGGGCTTCTCCGATAAATTTATCGGTGTATTGCGCCAGGTATTGGGGCGTGTTGCCGCCTTTATCCTGGATCATGATCGTAAAGCCGGAACCGGGACCCAATCCGGGAATCGAAGGAGGTCCGAAGGTGAACACTTCCGCAGAATTGATCGCTTCGTACAGTTCCCCGTTCAGCATGTCCGAAATTTCGTCAGCCGTCATTTTACGCTGTTTGTAATCTTTGAGCCGGATGAAAACCAATCCGCTGTTGGGTGCTTCGGTTCCGGACAGGAGGCTGAAACCGGCCGCCGCCGTCACCGACTGGATGTTGTCGTTTTTGCTGAGCACCTCCTGAAGCTGGTCGATCACTTCCTGCGTGCGTCCCAGCGAAGCGGCGTTCGGCAGTTGGATATCGGCCATCAGGTAACCCTGGTCTTCATCGGGGAGAAATCCTGTCGGCACTGTTTTAACGAACAGCAGGACGACCGCGACGACGATGCCGATCAAGACCAGCGTACGGGCGCTGTGCCGGATAATGACGTTGCTGGTTTTCAGGTAATCGTCGACACTCTTTTTAAAAGTCCGGTTGAACCAGCCGAGAAAGCCTTTTCGCTCGGCTTGCCGTTTCGGACGGAGCAACAGGGAACAGAGGGCCGGTGTCAACGACAGTGCGTTGATCCCGGAGATGCAAACCGTAATGGCAATCGTGATCGCGAATTGCTGGTACAGTTTTCCGGCGGCTCCCGGCATCAGTCCGACGGGTAGGAAGACGGCCATCAGGACGGTAGTCATCGCGACGATCGACGACGATACGCTTTTCATCGCCGCCTGTGTCGCCTCTTTGGCTTTCATGCCTTGTTCCAGGTTGACCTGTACCGCTTCCACGACGACGATGGCATCGTCGACGACCAGTCCGATGGCCAACACAAGACCCAGCAGGGAAAACACATTGACAGAAAATCCGAACAGCGGGAAAAGCATGAAAGCGCCGATCAATGCCACAGGAATCACGATCAATGGAACGAAAGTCGCCCGGAAATCCTGCAGGAAGAGGTAGATGACCGCAATGACCAGCAGCAGTGCGATCAGCAGGGTCGTGACGATATCTTGAATCCCCGAGGTGATGGTTTTGGTCGAGTCGACCAGCGTGTCGTAGGTGATTCCTTCCGGAAACGATTGCGACATTTCGCTGAGCAGCGCTTTTACCTCCTTGCCCACCTGTACCGCGTTGCTTCCCGGGGATTGGTTGATAATCATCAGGACCGCATCGTGCCCTTGGTAGGTCGAGCTGACCGAATAACTCTGCGTTCCTAATTCGATGGTCGCCACGTCGTGAAGCCGCACCAGCGAGCCGTCCGGATTGGCACGTACGATTACGTTGCCGAATTGTTCGGCCGTATTGTAGGGCGAAGGCATCCGGACCGTATAGGTGAAATCCGGTTTTTCTGCGGTCGGTTCGGCGCCGAGCTGGCCGCCGGGAACGACTTCGCTCTGCGAGGTAATCGCCCCGGCGATATCGGCGACCGTCAGGCCCAGATAATCCATCTTGTCGGGTTTGATCCATACCCGCATCGCGTACGCGCCGCTGCCGAGTACCTGTACCTGGCCCACGCCGTTAATCCGGGCGATACGGTCTTTGATGTTGAGCATCGCGTAGTTAGACAGGAACGTTTCATCGTAGCGGCCGTCGGCGGAAAAAAGCGACAGTACCATGATGTAACTGGTCGTGGTCTTCTGCGTCGTTACCCCCTGTGTGATGACTGCCGCAGGAAGCTGGGGGGTAGCCGACGCTACACGGTTTTGTGTATATATGGTGTTCATGTCGGGGTTCGAACCTACGCCGAAGGTTACCTGCAGGCTCATACTGCCGTCGTTCGAATTTGTCGACTGCATATAGAGCATGTCACTCACACCGTTGACACTCTCCTCGATCGGTGTGGCGATGCTCTGCTCGACCGTCAGCGCATCAGCGCCCTGGTAATCGGCCGAGACCTGTACCATGGGCGGAGTGATGTCGGGATATTGTTCGATCGGAGTGTTCTGTATGCCGATGAGTCCCAATACTACAATCATGATGGCGATCACCATGGCGAAGATCGGGCGCCTAATGAAGATATTTCCCATAACGTTTTACTTTTTTGCGCTCGGTTCGTTGGTTTGCGGTTCGACACTCACACCGGCGCGCAGTTTGTGGAAGCCGTCGGTAATAACCTGCTCACCGGGTTGGAGGCCGGAATCGACTACCCACATCCGCCCGACAGTCTGGCCCAGCGTAACGATCCGCTGCTCGGCTCTGTTATCGGGTCCGAGGACATAAACACTGTAAACGCCTTGTGTCTGATTGACTGAGGGATTAACAATGCGTTGCGGAGCGTGTCGGTAACGGCGCTGACCTGTGCGAACTGGCCCGGGCGCAACAACGTGTCCGGATTGGCGAACGTCGCCTGGGCATCGAGCGATCCGGTCGATTGTTCGACGGCCCGGCCGATGAAATCGAAACGGCCCCGTTCGGGGTAAACCGAATTGTCTGAAAGTGACAGCGTCAGGTCATACAGTTGGCCGCCCTGCTGCATCAATACGGCATAGGTTTGTTCCGGAATAAAAAAGAGCACCTTGACGCTGTCCACCTGCGAAACGGTATTCAGGGAGTTGTATTTGGAATTTAACCCGACAAAATCGCCCACCTGGGCCAGCGTCCGGCCGATGATGCCGTCCACGGGCGAAGTGATGCGCGTATAACCCTGTTCGATCCGGGCTGAAGTGAGAGCCGCTTTTGCAGCCCGCAAGGAAGCCTGTGCCGCCAGCAATTGGGCGGTGGCGTTGTCCAGGTCGCTCCGGCTGGCCGCATTGATCGCAGCCATAGCCTTGGTGCGTTCATAGCTCTGGCGAGCATCGGCCAACTGGGCCTCGGCACGGCTGACCGATGCCTCGCTTTGTGCCGTTTGCGCCGCATAAGGCGCTGTTTCGATCGTATACAGGAGCGTGCCTTTCTTTACGAAACTTCCTTCCCGGAAATGAATGCTTCTCAGGTACCCGTCCGCGCGGGGTTGGATTGTGATGTCACGGTAACCGTTGATCTGACCGACGAAACTCTTGCGTACCGGAACATCCTGCACGGCCACTTCTGAGACCGGAAGCCTGACGGGACCTGCAGCCGGTTTTTGTGATGAACGGCATCCGTAAAACAAAGTTCCGCCGAGGGCTGTAATCAACAGCATGTGGAGTCGAAGTGTTTTCATAGAGTCAAATGTTTGGTTTTGCAAGCAGTCAAAAAACATACCGTTTCTGTAAAACTTCCGACTTCGGCCCTTTGCCGTTTTAGGTCTGGCGTGCAGGTCCGGCGAAAATGATAAAAACGGTTGAAATTGTACTACAGGCAAGGAAATGGGCGGTTTTTCCCTCTGAATATTCAAAATAATTACTACCTTTATCCCATTGACTTTTTATAACCACCAAACTTGAACTTTTATTTATTATGGTTGATTTGAATTTGCTTTATGAGGCGATCCTGGGCGGTAAACTGGAACAGTCCGTAGAGGTAACCAATCAGGCGATTGCCGAGGGTGTTGAACCGCAGGCGATTATTAACGGATATATGATTAAGGCTATGGAAGAGGTCGGGCAGCGCTTCCAGCGCGGCGAGGCTTTCGTGCCGAACCTGCTGATGGCAGCCCGTGCGATGAAAGGGTCGCTGGATATTCTAAAACCGCTCATGAAGGGCGATGCGTCTACCTCTTTGGGTAAGGTTGTGATCGGTACCGTAAAGGGCGACCTGCATGATATCGGCAAAAATCTGGTCGCTTCGATGCTCGAAGGCTGCGGGTTCGAGGTGATTAATTTGGGTGTCGATGTGGGGAGCGAGAAATTTATCGAAGCCGTCAAGGAAAACAAGGCCGATATCCTCTGTCTCTCGGCGCTGCTGACCACCACGATGAACTATATGAAAGAGGTGATCGACGCTTTGCAGGCCGCAGGTATGCGTGACGAAGTGAAAGTGATGGTCGGCGGGGCTCCTGTGACCAATGCTTTCGCACAGCAGGTCGGCGCCGATGGTTACAGCGAGGATGCGAGTGAAGCAGTTGCCGTGGCTCGTAAACTGGTTTCCGCTTAACGATTTTTATTCCGGGAAGGAATGGAAAGTTGTTCGGTTCCTTTTGCCGCATTAGGGATTACTCCTGCCGATGTATTCGAGGCGATGGGGTACGGGCAAAATCGGCCCGATGCGGAAACGGAACGGTTGATCGCGCGGCTGATTCCCAGCTTCGAAAGCGCTGAACATTTGTATTGTTTTCGTATGTTCGATGGCAAAACGGACAAGAGAACAATCGAAGTGGGAGGGCAAACGTTCGATACGGGAACGACGGTAGCCGCAGTAATGCGGGGTGCCGAGCGTTTTGCGGTTTTCGTTGCAACTGCCGGAAAAGATTATGAACAGCGCCGCGATGCATTGAAGGACGAGGGAGACATACTCAGCGAATATGCGCTGGATGCCATCGGTTCGGCGATTGCGGTCAGGATGGGTGAGTACGTCGAGGCCCAACTTGAAAGGAAGTTGGGACATGTCAGGTTTTCACACCATTTGAGTCCCGGACATTGCAATTGGCCTGTGGCCGATCAGCAGAAGTTGTTTCACTTGATGGGGGAGAATCCTTGCGGTGTGACGCTTTCGGATAGTTTCCTGATGTATCCGGTCAAGTCCCTAAGCGGAATTATCGGTATCGGGGAGCGGGTCCGGCAGATCGCGAACAACTGTGATGTGTGCCCGATGGTCAACTGTTTCAAACGGCACACCTCGGCAGGTGAATCACAACGAACTAACTTACTTTAACAGATAACCTTTATGAGAAATATGCAGGATTGGGCCAAAGGCCTGATGGATAGCAAAAAACGGGGCGTTTTGCCTATTATGACCCATCCCGGTATCGAGATGATCGGCCGTGAGGTATACGATGCGGTGACCGATGGCCGGGTGCATTACGAGGCTATCAAGGCGGTAAATGAAGCCTATCCGCAGAGTGCTGCGGCGACGGTAATCATGGACCTGACGGTCGAAGCCGAAGCTTTCGGCAGCGAAATTTCGTTCCCGAAAAACGAAGTGCCCAGTGTGATCGGCCGTCTCGTGTCGGATTACGCTTCCGTGGAGAAGTTGCAGGTGCCCGATCTGACCAAAGGACGTGTACAGCAATATCTCCTGGCCAATAAACTGGCTGCCGAAAACATCATGGATAAGCCGACTCTGGCCGGATGCATCGGTCCTTTTTCGCTGGCGGGCCGCCTGTTCGACATGACCGAGATTATGATGGCCTGCTACGTAGAGCCGGATACGATCGAGTTGTTGCTGAAGAAATGTACCGCATTCATCAAGAACTACTGCCTCGAGCTGAAGAAAGTCGGAGCGAACGGTGTAGTGCTCGCCGAGCCGGCGGCAGGATTGTTGTCGAATGACGACTGCCTGAAGTTTGCGACTCCGTACCTGAAAGAGATCGTGGATGCGGTTCAGGATGAAAATTTCATCGTCGTCCTGCACAATTGCGGTAATACCGGTCACTGTACACAGTCGATGGCGGCTGCCGGTGCCTGGGCACTCCATTTCGGTAACAAGATCGATATGGTCAAGGCTCTCGAGGATACGCCGGAAGGCGTGTTGGCGATGGGGAATATCGATCCCGTAGCCATGTTCAAAGTAGCCACGGCACAGGAGATGAAAACGGCTGTGTCCGATCTGCTCGAACGGACAAAAGATTACAAAAACTTCATCCTTTCATCGGGATGCGATACACCCCCCGAAGTTCCGGCGGCTAATATCGATGCTTTCTACGAGGCGCTGGACGAATTTAACGCCAAACGTGCATAGTTCTTGTGGACGAAGTGAACCTCAACGAAATACCCGGCAGTATCTCTGCCGGGTATTTCGTTTGCTGTGTTTCTTGTGGAAAGCTTCAGTATGTAATAAAAGCGATCCTTTGCAGCGAAGCCGGTTGTTCGGAGCGGACAAGGGATGACCGGCCCGTGCCGGTTAAAAGGGGAAGAGCAGGGGAAGTGTCAGTATCATCACTATGCCGATCAGAATTTGCAATGGCAATCCGACTTTGATGTAATCCATGAAAGTGTATTGTCCGGCCGGCATGACCAGTGCATTGGGGGGCGTGGAGAACGGCGAGGCAAAACACATGCTGGCTCCGACGGTTACCGCAAAAAGGAACGGATATGGGCTGGTTCCGATTTGTATTGCCGATTGCAGGGCTATGGGAGCCAGAAGTACGGCCGTGGCGGTATTGCTGATAAACATGGTCAGTAAAGATGTGGTGAAATAGATGCCGGCCAACAGGGCTATCGGGCCGTAAACGCCCAGGCCGCTGACCAAACTGTTGGATATGTATTCGGATACGCCGGTCTTTTCCAGGGCCATCGACATCGGCAGCATGGCCGCAATCAGTACGATACTCTCCCAGTTGATGGTTTTGTATGCAGCTTCCACGTTGCGGAAACAACCCGTCAGTACCATCAATACCGCAGCGATCATAATCGCCGTAACCGGGGCGATCGGGATGAAGTCGAACACCATCGCCATAATCATCAGGAGCATGATGACACCTGCTAATGGAGCTTTGTAGTCGAGGGTGACTTTGGCCGCTTCATTTAGCGGTTGTCCCAATACGACCCAGTCCGAGTTTTCCTGGCTCAAATGGCCGATGGCATTCCAGCTGCCCTGGACCAGCAGCACATCTCCGCTGTGCATCTTCTCGTCTTTCAGGTTATTGAGGATGTATTCGCGTTTACGCCGAATGCCGAGGATGTTGACGTGGTATTTGTCTCGGAACCCCGATTCCCCTATGGTACGGTTGATCAGGCCCGAAGTAGGCATCAGGACGATCTCTGCGATACCGATGTCGTAAAAGTCCAGTGAATTGCGGTTTATTGCGGACCTCTCTTCGGGCATATGTGTGTCCAGCAGTTCCAAACGGTAGGTTTCAGCGAAATGTTGCACTTTGTCGAAATCCCCCATCACATAAAGGAGGTCATCCGGCAGTAAAACAGTATTCGGGGCTGTTCGCTGGCTGATCGTTTTGAAAAAACGGCTCTGGGGAACGGTAATCCTTCTTATTTCGAGGATGTTCAGGTCGTAGCGGTTGCGGATGTCGGCTTCTGCGGCTGTTTTGCCAATCAGCGGGGAATGGGGTGCTACGTGCATCCGGAAAAGATGGTCGCCCAACTGATATTCCGCAGCCAGATCGTTCAGCGATTTGTTTTTGTAACCGCGTTGTTTCTCTTTTGTCCCTGTTTTCGAAAGAAAATATTTGCTCAGAGGAATCAGTACGAGGGTTCCGACCCCGACACAAATTAAACCTACCGGAAGAAAGGAGAAGAATTCGAGCGGTTGAAATCCGGCTTCGGTCAGCGTATTTTGTATAACGAGGTTGGGGGGTGTGCCGATTAATGTCATCATGCCGCCCATGCTGCTGGCGAAAGCGATCGGCATCAGCAGGCGGCTCGGATTCATGTGGAAACTTGCGGCAAGGCTGACTGCGATGGGCAGCAGCAGTGCGACGGTGCCGGTGTTGCTGACGAATGCCCCGATAGCCGAGGTGACGGCCATAAGCAGGATGAAGAGCCGCAATTCGCTTTTCCCCGCCAATTTAAGCATTTTGTTGCTGATCATTTTGGCCAGCCCGGTCTGGAAGATTGCACCGCCGACCACAAACAGCCCGATCATCATAATTACGATCGGATTCGAAAATCCGGACAGGGCCTCTTCGGGTGTAAGAATTTGGAATACGAGCAGCAGGATCAGCGCACAAAGCGCGACCAGGTCTGAACGGATTTTTCCGTTCATGAAGAAAATAGCGGCAAGAACCAGAATGATCAGGGTGATAAGCATCGACCTAAAGAGTGGTTAGGATTAGTATTTAAACGATAGGTACAAAAAACGTGCAAAGATAACGGATTGCCCGGTTTTTGCGGGATTCTCTCTATATTTGATTGCATGTAAATCTAAATCTAAATATAATTGGAATGGCAATGGAGTCACAACAAGATAGGACAGCGCGGATTGTACAGGCGCACCGGGAATATTACCAAAGCGGGCAAACCCGTATCTGGCAGTTTCGCCGGACGCAATTACGGCTGTTGTTGAAAGCGATCGGGCGTTATGATGCTGAATTGTGCGAAGCGTTGTGGCGGGATTTGCATAAGTCCCGGGAGGAGGCGTTCCTGACCGAAATCGCTCTTGTAAAGGCGGAAACGAAAGGATTGATCCGGCACCTGAAACATTGGAGTGCGACCAGGCGTGCGGCAACGCCGCTGTTTATGTTCGGTTCGTGCAGCCGTATCCGGCAGGAACCATACGGAGTGGTCGCGATCCTTTCCCCGTGGAATTATCCGTTTCAATTGTTGTTTGCACCGCTTGCCGGCGCATTGGCTGCCGGAAATTGCGTGGTACTGAAACCCTCGCCCCGTACGCCTGCGGTAAACGAAGTGATGCGCAAGCTGATTTCGGAAGTTTTTGCCCCGGAATACGTGTCGTTTTTGGAAGGAGGTGCCGAGACGGCCCGTGCGTTACTGCAGCAACGGTTGGATTATATCTTTTTTACCGGTAGTCCGGCCCTGGGACGCGAAGTGATGACTGCCGCGGCCGCTCGGTTAATCCCGTTGACATTGGAGCTCGGAGGGAAAAGTCCGTGCGTAGTGGACCGGACGGCCGATGTTAAAATTGCCGCACGCCGTATCGCCTGGGGAAAATTCCTCAATGCGGGACAGACGTGTGTGGCGCCGGATTATCTGTTGGTGCATCGGGAGATCGTGCCGGAATTGACTGCCGAAATAAAGTTGTCGGTCAGTCGGATGTTCGGCGCAGACCCCCGGCAAAGTCCTTATTACGGACGTCTGATCGGAAATGAAGAAGTTGAGCGGATGCGGCGATTGATGGAGTCGGGAGAAGTGGTTTTCGGGGGCGAAACCGATGCGGCAGCCCGCTATGTCGCCCCGACACTGCTGCGGGACGTGGCGCCGGACAGTCCGTTGATGCAACAGGAAATTTTCGGTCCTCTGTTGCCCGTCCTCGAATTCGATGATTTAGAGGCAGAGGTGGTTCCTTTTATTTCAGAACGGGAAAAGCCGTTGGCACTTTATTATTTCGGAGAGCGGCGTACCGGTGAAGCTCTTTTCGGCCGGGTCGATTCCGGCGGCGGCGGCGTCAACGACGTGGTATTGCATCTGGCCAATCCTGCACTGCCGTTCGGCGGAGCAGGAGGGAGCGGGATGGGGCAGTATCACGGTCGATATAGTTTTGAGACCTTTTCCCGTCCCCGTTCCGTGCTGACAGCTCCGCGCAAGTCGGATTTTACGATGAAATATCCCCCTTATAAGGGATTTCGCATGATACGCAAATTGTTTTAGGATGTACAGGAGTGGACGATGACTGAAAATTATGGAATAGAGGGATGGAACAGTCCCTCTATTTTTTTCTTTCTTGTGCCGGATAAACAATGGGGGTTGCTCGGGGAAGAAGTATTATTTTCTGTTTTATATATACTTATTTTAGGGGTGTCATGTTGATAAAATACGTATTTTTTGAATATAACCCCTAAAAAAATTGCGTGAAATAAAAAATATTTTGATATTTGTGGCGGATTAGGATCCGATTCCAGTATACCAAATAATTCTTAAACCTGTCCGAATATGGCAACACTGAGATTCAAAGTGGTGGAAGATGCAATCAAACGCAAGGCGCTGGATGTTCCGGCACCGGAAAAACGTCCTTCAGAGTATTACGGCATGTACGTATTCAATGAGGAGAAAATGCGCAAATACCTGCCCCAGAAAACCTACGAGGCTTTGCTGGAGACGATGAAGCACGGTAAGGCGCTGGCCCGTGATCTGGCCGACAGCGTCGCTTCGGGAATGAGGCAATGGGCGATGGATATGGGTGCGACCCATTATACTCATTGGTTTCAGCCGTTGACCGGAGGTACGGCCGAGAAACACGATGCGTTCATCGAACCCGATGGACAGGGTGGGGTAATCGAAGAATTTTCGGGCAAATTGCTAATCCAGCAAGAGCCTGATGCGTCGAGTTTCCCGAACGGAGGGATTCGCAATACGTTTGAAGCGCGCGGATATTCGGCTTGGGACGCCACTTCTCCGGCATTTATCGTGGGGACGACACTTTGCGTTCCGACGATTTTTATCGCCTATACAGGCGAAGCGCTCGATTTCAAGGTTCCGTTGCTCCGTTCCCTCGAGGCAGTCGACAAAGCCTCTGTTGCGGTCTGCCAATATTTCGATGCGACCGTAGGGAAGGTGCATTCGTACTTAGGCTGGGAGCAGGAGTATTTCTTGGTGGACGAAGGACTGTGGGCGGCCCGGCCCGACCTGATGCTGACCGGCCGCACGCTGATCGGGCATGAGAGTGCGAAAAACCAGCAGTTGGAAGATCATTATTTCGGGGCGATTCCGACCCGGGTGATGGCTTTCATGAAAGAGCTCGAATATGAATGCTGGAAGCTGGGGATTCCGGTTAAGACACGTCATAACGAAGTGGCGCCTAACCAGTTCGAATTGGCGCCGGTATATGAAGAAGCGAACCTTGCCAACGACCACAACCTGCTGTTGATGTCGACAATCAAACGCATCTGCCGCAAACACTGTTTCCGGGCGCTGCTGCATGAGAAACCCTTCAAGGGAATCAATGGCTCCGGCAAGCACTGCAACTGGTCGTTGGGGACGGATACCGGAGTGAACCTGCTCTCGCCCGGCAAGACCCCGAAAAACAATTTGCAGTTCATTACATTTTTGGTGAATGTGATGATGGCGGTTTATAAATACAACGGATTGCTGAAAGCGAGCATCGTCAATGCGACCAATGCGCACCGCCTTGGGGCCAACGAGGCACCGCCTGCCATTATTTCGGTTTTCCTGGGGCGCCAGCTCTCGGAGGCGCTCGACAAAATGTCCAGTTGTACGGGTCAGGATGAGATTGTGTTTAACGGCAAAAGCGGCTTCAAGATGGAAGGGATTCCACATATTCCTGAATTGTTGCTGGACAATACCGACCGCAACCGTACCTCTCCGTTTGCCTTTACCGGCAACCGCTTTGAATTTCGCGCCGTCGGGTCGTCGGCCAACTGTGCAGGAGCGATGACCGTGCTGAATGCGGCGGTGGC
>ERZ791885.1391-NODE-1391-length-15835-cov-2.254056_pt1 | contig 15835 bp, 9 predicted proteins | sample MGYA00510159_ERZ791885 | MGnify/ENA primary metagenome ERZ791885 (study PRJEB30046, sample SAMN00792054) | human gut metagenome | study: EMG produced TPA metagenomics assembly of the A metagenome-wide association study of gut microbiota in type 2... | reverse complement strand
TGGAAAAATATTCCGTTTCGTCATTTGTCGCCGCACCCGAGCCGCCGGAGGTATTCGATTTTTTATCCTCTTCTTTCTTGCCGCAACCCGCGACAGAGCCGATCGATAAAATTACCGCCATTGCCAAAGAGATCGCTTTAATTCTTCTTATACTGCACATTTCTTTCAACCTTTCATATTTTTTATGAATACGGACGGTTCTCCCGCTGTTTAATGCGGTACCAACCCGATTATTCCGCACTGTCAAACACACGTACATAATCAACTATAAATTCATCTGGCAATACTGCGTTCCGTAACGCTTCCACAGGCTTTCCGTTCCATACGGAAGCGTCTCCGGCAAGTCCGGCAGACGCCGATTCATTACCGAAAATTCGGTTGTATCCGTGGCATTCGGTTGTAAGAAGTATAAATTCGTCAACGTGCGATACCGCGCATTTCGGAGCCATCTGTCGGCTTACAACCTTGCCGTCGGCATAAAACACATATCCCTCCTCGCTCCAATCAACGGCATATGTATGCCATCCGTCTTCGGTTTCAACATAGGGGAAAGCGACATGTCCGAACCATTCGGAGTCTTTTCCGTAGCCGCCCCAGCCGCAGCCGCAAATAATATTTCCTTCCTTTGCCTGACGGTAATTTTCCATTATATCAACCTCGACGCCGCCGTATTTCGGATCGGGGTGACTTCCTATTCCGGGAGCCTGAAGCCAGAATGCGGCATGCCAGCCGTTATTTTTCGGGAGCTTACACCGACATTCGTAATATCCGAATTTGTGCATAAATTTCGGCTTTTCAAATTTACCGAACGGCCAAAAGCCCTTACTGTCCTTGGGCAAATCATAAACCACCGCTCCGGTCTGAAGCTGAGCCGAAAAGTAATCGTCGCCTTTTTTGACCATAGCCATATGAAGATTGCTCTCGCCGTCAACATAAACTCCCTCGCGGGTAAATGTCGGAGACTTCTTGCCCCAGAAATATTCTCTGAAGCCCCACTTGCTCTCGTCAAGCTTATCGCCGTCAAATTCATCGCTCCAAACCAATTTCCACTTTTTATGCTCAGGCAAAAAGCTTGAAGCATGGTCCTCAATTTTATACTCAATCATTTTCCAATCCCCCATATAAATTGTAAAGGCTTCAAGCTTTTTAAACACATATTCCGCAATATTGTTCGATTAAAGCCTTTTGCCAAAATCTTACAACGGTCAATTTGCGATTTCAGCTCATTTTTCCTGCCGAAAAACAGAATAAAATCACCATAGCAACAACCGTCATACGCTTTTGAATATGGCATATATGCCCCTTCAAAATGCTTGTAAATTATATTGTTTTTATTTAATTCATAAAAAAGCCTTTACTTTTTTCTTTTTTTAGTATATTATATAGTTTAAAAAAAGTATATAGGTAAATCGCTTATTTTTTCAGAAATTCGATTGAGGTTGAGGTTTGTATGAATGATTTGACTTTACCGAAGAAAATAGTTTGCGGTTACTACGATTGCAGCAACTTCGGAAATTTAAAGATTTCGCCCGAAAGAATATCGGAATGCTACGAAATAGAATACTATTTAGAGAACGGCAAGTACGTCTATCTTAACGGAAACGAGCTCAAAATTATTGCCGACCATATATTGATTGCAAGACCCGGCAACAGGCGATACAGCCGTTTACCGTTTAAAACGGCATTTTTGAAATTTGAAGCCGTCGGAGAGTTGGCGGAACTGCTTGACCGTCAGCCGTATTATTTTGAGGCACTCCATAAAAAACAAATTCTTGAACTTCTTAATGAGATAATACTGATGACGGAAAACGAAAACAGGGATATTTTACTTTATTCGGGCAAGTTTTTTACTCTTTTGAGCTTTATCGTAATGGATGGCGAGCATAAAAAGCGCGGTACAAATTACAACTATTCCTCTATGTACAGCGCAAAAAAATATATTGAAAATAACTTTGGAAAACACATTTCGACCAAGGAGATCGCCGCAAGCATAAATCTGAGCGAATCGAGATTCAGATACCTTTTCGGAGTAGCCTACGGCGTTTCTCCCCACGCCTATATTACCGAGATGCGGATTTCCGCGGCAAAGAAAATGCTTTGGAATAACGATATTCCCATAAGCGAAATTGTCGAAAAATGCGGTTTCGGTTCACAGCAATATTTAAACGACACCTTTAAGAAGGCAACCGGCGTATCACCGGGGAAATACAGAAAGCAATTTTCAAAAAAATATACGGAATAAGGCTATGAAGAAATTAAATAAGTGAAAATCCAAACCGTTTCTCTTTTCAAGCCGAAAGGCAACAACTTAATTTTTTATTCGGTTATTTGCTTGTAGGCATATACCGCAAAATCGCCTGAGTCAAGTTTTTCCGCTTTTCTTATGCAGATTTCGGCGTCGCTGTACTTTTCTTCGCCGTAAAGCGCAAAGGCTTTAAGGGCGTAGCCTGTTAACAGATTGTGCTTTTCTATATCAAGCTCAAACGGCATTGGACTTGGTGAGCCGACTCCGTAATATGTCCGCATATCCTTGTTATCAATAAGATTTTGCGCCGCAGCAAGCATTTCGTCAAGCACCTTGCTTGCCTCGTCCGCTTTTCCGAGCTCTTTAAGCGCCAAAGCTCTGAACAGAGAAATTTCGGAAACCGCCGCCTTGTATTCCGCCGCCTTTTCGAGCGCTTTTATACGCTTATCACCCGAATAAAGCTTACTCAAATAATAGTAAATATGCGCCTCTTGGTTAAAGAAGGTCTTAGCCTCGCCGTAGGATTTCGGCATATTTATACCGTTCATATAAATCTGCTCGGCTTTTGCGGTATCTCCGTTCTTTGCAAGAAGATTGCCGTAAAGCACATGCATCCAGGCGTGCTGCTTTGTAAGCTTGCCCTCGCCGCCCTCGTAAATATGGAAATGCTTTACCGCCGCCATATTTATGGCTTCCTCATACTTACCCTGCTGTGAAAGCAATGTAAGCTTATCAAGATAGCAGTCGTCGCGAGCCTTTAACAGTTCGGGGTATTTATCGTAAACGGCAAGTCTTTCTTCTATGCTTGCATTTGTATTCTTTAGCAGTTGCTCGTATTCAAGCAAAAGCCGCGGGTCTTCGGGCCGGTATTTAAGCGCATTTTCCATACAGTAAAGCGCCTTTTTGCCGTTATGCTTTTTATCAAACAGGTAAAGCGATAAATTGCGCCATGCTCTGCCGTGACAGGGATTTATGCAAACGCAGTTTTCAAAGCACCCCGCCGCCTCATCATAACGGAAACGGTCATAGAAAAGGCAACCTAAATAATAATTTGCATTAGCGGCATTTTTACCGTTTTCTATCGCAAACTCAAGCACCGCAATATCCTCGACATTTGAGGGGAAACAATAGCCCATATCCGCTTTTTCCGCTTTTTCAATATAGGATATGTCGTTTGTTATGTACGCCTTATAATAGCTTACAAGCGGAGAATTTTCGTCGGTAAAGGAAAGAGCGTACAAAGCGTCCTCATAAAGCCCTGCCTTCATATAATCGCGGGCAACGTCAAGCAGGTTTTCGGGCTTTGCTGAAAACTGCACGATTTTATCCGTCACATCGGCAAAATGCGAATATTCGATTAGTGCGAACAAATCAAGCTTATCGTCGTTTATGCCGTCTTCTGCGCTCCGCTTTGCGGTATCGCAGCCGATTATGCGCTTAATTGCGGTTTCAAGATTATGCGCCTTTGTGTGACCCTTATTAAGACCTATCGACTCGTCGAGCTTTTTAAGCGCCTCGGTGTATTCGCCGTTTCGGCAGTCTATGCAGGCAAGCTCAAAAAGCGCCGCACTGCGGTGAGGATAATTCCACGCCGCGCGGTACAGAATATCGTAAGCCTTGCCGTATTCGTCGAGGTACTCAAGCGCCACGCCCTTAAGATAAAATGCCTCGGTATCGGCAGGATGCTCGTTGCGGTCGCAAAGCCGCTCTATTGCCTTATTGCAATATTTTACGCACTCTGCAAATTTGCCGTTTTTAAGCGCAATTCTGCCCATAGAGGTATTACAGCGTATATCTCCCTCGTCACGGCGAAGCCCCTCAAGATAGTAATCCTCGGGTTTATAGTTATGCTGTTTATATTGCTCCAAATGGAAGCCGTTAATATACAGCTCCTCTACGGTTTTATACTCCGACGGACGGCGGACGGGCTTTCTTACCTTAATCGGTTGCTTTTGTCCGCGCTTGTATGGCTTATAAGCCACCAATTCTTTTCCGTTTTCATCCGATAGAGATACCTTAATACTATGTATATCCGATATTTCTGTATCAAGCGTTTTATGGTAAACCTTATCGGGCGACATATCGGTTGTTTCCGAGAAAATTTCTTTGCCGTTATCCGTAACCGTAATTTTGCTGCTTTTGAATGTTCCCGTAACATTAAAGCCGAAATAAAGACCGTCTTTTCGCGGCTCAACATTTACCGCCGCGTCAATAGTTGCGTTCTTAATCTCCCCTATTTCGCGGACCGGGTACCAATACTGCTCAAACTCCCTTGTTTCGTAAGGCGCAATCCAAGTAAAATCGGGCTGATTATCGGTATAAACGCCGGTCATAAGCTCTATATACGGTCCGTTTTTATCGGTAAGGTTAGAACACCACATATCGCCGAAATCGCCTATGCCCCAATGCCACATTTTTTTACCGGGCGAAATATGATGGTTTGCAACGGTAGCTATACCCTTATTTATTCCGGTATCATAGCCCGAAATAAAGTCCATATCGGACTGACCCTGCGAAATCAGGTAAGAAGACGGCACTTTAACCGCGTCATAGTGCGATAAATCGATTCCCTTTCCGAAATTATAAGGGCGTGCGGTTTTATAAAGTCCTTTTGCAATCGGCCATTCAAGCACGGCGCGTCTGTCGTGGTCGTTCACCCATTCGCAATCGGGCGGAAAAACGGTTCTGTAAGCATTGTTAACAGGCACTGCAAGGTTTGCCCACCACATAAACACCTGCGGAAAAGCGGTGCGGTTATATACGCGTACCTTTGCCTTTATGTAGCTTCTGCCCTTATCTACCGTAATACCCGCCATACCTTTCATTCTGCCGAAAGGCTCTACCTCCCCCGTCCATACGGTTTTTCCGCCGTCCGGGTTATCCTCTTCAATGGCCTCAAGCGGCATAAATGTGGTAGGTCTGTGGTGTTGCGGCCAGTTAAACTCAATTCCGCCCGAAATCCAAGGACCCGCAAGACCGACAAGCGCCGGCTTTACAACCTCGTTATAATAAATAAAGTCATAATTGCCAACCTTATCAAAGCCTCTGAGAATTTTACCACCCAAAGCCGGAACAACCTGAGTTTTAACATACTCGTTTTCAAGCGTATAGGTCTCATACTCCACATCGGTTTTCTCGTCCGAAATACCGTCGCAGTAAGGTATCGGGTATACCCTGCCCGACGCACCCTGATACGGCTTATTTTCAAAGAACATAGGCAGCTCATGCGCCTTTTTCGGTATGTATGTCGGTATTTTTATACCCTTTTTCTCGCATTTTACATCTGACATTGGCTAATCCTCCGTATTATTTCTGCTTATTACATTTTAACAGACATAAGAATAATCAAACAGTCAGAAAACCGTGTTAAAAAAAACATAAATTTCTGTTTGCCAAACGGTTGTTGCAATAGTATAATAAAATCGGTGGTAATATGATTTCAATCTTAACAGAGCCGGCTTACAGCGGCAGTATTTGGTGTAAAGAGCTGCTTAAAAGCCTGACCGACAGACTCAGGCAAAAAAGAATACCGTTTTGCGAGATTTTTGAAAGCATTGAAAATAACGGCGACGGCGTTTTTATAATAGCGTCGGACTATAACTGGATAAAAAGTACCGTTTCAAAGCTTAATTCGGCAGGAATAAAGCCGATACTTATATGCAATCAGGCAGAGCAGATTCACGGGTGCGATTACAGCTGTGTTTGCTCGGATATAAACGGCTCTATGAAATACCTGATAAACGAGCTTAAAGCGGCAGGAAAAACAAGGGTTGCCCTGTACGGTGTTAATACAAGCTCAATTTCCGACATCGGCAGGGTTGACGGACTGTTTGCCTTTAAGGATGAAAGCTTTAATAAAATGCGCATTTTCACGAATAACGGTTCTCTTAAAAACTGCTTTGATGAATTTTTCAAGAAATGTGCAAGTTTCGATGCCGTAATTTGTTCAAACGATTTTGCAGCAGTTTCGCTTATCCGTAATTTGCTTAAAATTGCGCCCGATGAGCTTAACAGGCTTAAAATACTGAGCTGTGCGCAAACAAAGCTTTCGGGTTATTACAAAAATATGCTGACCTCGGTAAATATGAATTTCGAGCAATACGGAAAAGCGGCGGTATTTATTTACGAAAAGCTTAAAGCCCACCCGTATATGTCCGGTATTACGGTAACGGTTAAATGGACCGGTGAAAACGAAAAAACGCCGCAGCATAAAACCGTAACCGTTAATAATTCCGAAAGCGGTTACGAATTTTATGCCGACGGCGATATGCGCAATATGCTGACTGCCGAACAGATTTTAAATACGTGCAGCGATTCGGACAGACTTATAATTATGTCTTTAATAAGCGGTATGACGATTGAGGAAACGGCAGGACACTGTTTTCTTACCGAGGGCGGAGTAAAATACCGTATCAAAAGAATTTTGAACGAATGTAAGCTTTCAGATAAATCCGAATTGCTTACGCTTTTAAAGGATTATTTAAACCCAATCATTCCAAAAACCCCTGAACTTTAAAGCTCAGCGCGGGCAGATTTTCGGAATTTAAGGCAAGGCTTTCCGAAATGTATTCCTGCGCTTTTTCCTTTTAGCCCTCAAAATCGCAAATCAGGGCGTTAAGGTAGCAATGCAGTGCGCGGCGAAGCTGCTTCGGGTCGTCGGTAAACGAGATAAAGAACGGAGTCGTGCCAAAAAAGCCGTTATCTGCGGTTTTATCGATACCGCTCCATTCGCGGCGGTATTTTGTAATAAGCCGTTGTGCCTTAACGTTATCTCCCAAATGTTGCCACGCATACGCCTGATAATACGGCAATTCTTTTAAGTGCATATTGCTGAAATACTCTATTCCTATATTTGCGATATAAGAGAATATTTCGTCAGCCTTTTCCTTTTTACCAAGCTTTTCAAGGCATACCGCCTCAAAGAATTTAAGCGGCACTAACTTGCAGTGGTTCCAAATTCCCGCGCCCAGCGACTGCGGGAGTATCTGACCTTTTTTGAAGCTTTCAAGCGCTTTTTCGGTATTTCCCTTTTCAAGCTCTTTTCTTCCTATAATAAGGTGTGCAAAAAGATACTGGTCGGCTATTGCGTGTTCTCCGCCCTCACAGGGAACAAAGCTGTGAGACATAAGGGTTTCAATAGCCTTTTCGGACTGCATATCCTGATTGTAGGCCTTTGCAAGCTCGGTAAAGCAGTCGTCACGGGTGATTTTATGCGAGGTTAAAAACTTGATTTTTTCTTTAGCGGGAACACAGAGCTTATCCATAAGAACCGCGGCTTCGTATATAAGCTGTTCGCTGTCATGACAGAGTGAAATTGCCTTTTTCATAAGCGGCAATGCTTCACTCTTGCGGTTCAGGTGGCTGAAATACGCAACGGCAAGATTGCGAACGGAAATATAATCGTCGCATTTTTCCCAAAGCGCCGCCGCCTTTTCGTAATGACGTTTATTGTAAAGCAGACAGCCGAGCAGCATTTTAGCCTGTTTACCGTCCGTTTTGGCAATTACATCCTCTAAAATCCGCATTTCTTCCCTGCGTACGGGGAAGGTTGCTCCTATTGCGACATCAGGGCCTTTCTTATAATCCTCTGCGCCGTCCTTACCGATAAGGTATTTATAATATCCGAGCGCATAATAAATCATCGGCTGAGCCGTTTCGGGTCTGCCTTCAAGCAAGCCCGAGAGCAGCTTTACATTCTCCTCACACAGCCCCATAGCGTCAAAATCGAATACAATATCAAGCACCGTTTCAAGCGGATTGCTGTCCATTATTCCGTAAAAATCGAAATTGCCCGAAAGATAACGCATATAATGGTCAAGGCTGTCCTTTTCAAGCTGTTTCGCAATTTCGGAGCTTGCGTCACACCCTAATTTCTTTAAAGCGATAACCTTAACGGCGGAGGCAAGCGAATCGTTTCTGCCGTAATCAAGGGCGGTTTCGGCGTGCTTAATTGCCGCTTTATAATCCTTATTTCTTATATCGAGCATAGCTATTCTTGTCATAGCTTTACTTACGCTGTCTGCCGCCCATGCGGCCTTATAATAGTAATCATATGCCTTTTTGTATTCGCCCTCAGCTTCTAAAATCAGCGCATAAATGTAATAAACCTTTCCGCTTTGTACACGTTCATTATAAAGCGTAGCGTTTTTAATTGCACGCTCGGCATAGTTCCTTGCGCTGTCATACGCATAGCGGCCGTACTCATATTCCGCTAAAGCTATAAGCGACGGAATATGATTTATATCCCGCTTTAGCGCCTCTTTCCAGTAGCTGTCCGGCTCTACGGCATGGTCACGGTACTGCGCCACGTGAACGCCTGCAAGATACAGCTCTTCCGCGCTGTTCATATCTGCGGCAGAGGGCATATCGGTTATCACGTCGGGCATATTGAATTTATCGAAATTCTTTTCGGTGTATTCGCCTATTACCTCCCCGCCCGATACCGCGCTTACGGTTACATATTCGGGCATATTCGGAATTTCAAGCTCGGCGCATACCTCGGGATTGAGCGCGCAAACGGTACTGAAAATAATTTTATCGCCGCATTTAACCGTTATTCCGGCGTTCTCAAAGGCTTTTGTAGACTGAACAAGCAGTCTGCCGTTTTCGCGGTCAATTCTGAACGCTATATCAAGATTAGCAAATGTCGGTGTTCCTATTTTTGAAATGGGATACCAATACTGCGAAAACTCCTTTGTTTCATACGGCTCAAGCCACGAAAAATTCGGCTGATTATCCGAATATGAGCCTGCCATATGCTCGGCATACTGACCGTCCGTATCGGTAAGGGCATTTTCCCATGATTTCGCCAATTGGCAGTAGCCCCAAGTGAACATTTTTTTACCCGGCGATAAATGATGATCGCCTATATGCACCACACCGCATTGCTTTGCGTGGTCGTAGCCGCCGAAAAAGTCGTAATCCGAAGCGGCGGCAAAATAGCTTGTTGCCGGAACGGTATTTTTATGGTACGAAATATCCCTCGCCCCGTCCATAGGTATACCGTTAAATATTCCGCCGGCCGCAAGCGGATATGTAATTCTCGATTTTAAATAATGGAAATTTACATAGCTTACGTCCTGCGGGAAGAATATCTGATACTTCTCATGCACCGGCACCGCGGCATTTTCCCACCACAAAAACGAATGAGCGGTATCGGTACGGTTATAAAGCCGCATACGGGTCTCAAACCGCTTTTCGCCGGGGCGAAGAACTATACTTACCATACCCTTCATACGGTCAATCGGGTCACGCTCAGAAAGATGGCAAACGGCCGTGCCGTCGGGTAATGTCTCGGTAACAAAATCGCACGGCATAAAGCCCGAAGCCCTGTGGTGAAACGGCCAGTTAAATTCAACGCCTCCCGAAATCCAAGAGCCGAGAACGCCTATAAGCGCCGGTTTTATAACGTGCTGCTTATAGAAAAAGTCGTAACCGGTGGTTTTATCAAGCGCCGAATATATGCGCCCACCGATTTCGGGCAATATTTCTATTTTAAGATATTCGTTTCCAAGAACAACTACGGTGTATTCTTTGCCGATTTTATTCTCTCGGTCAACCCGAAGCACAACCTTATTCGGATAGGGTCTGCCGCTTGTGCGCTGGTGCACGCGGTTTTCCGCAAACATCGGCATTTCTTCTGCCGCCGGTTCGGGATAAGTGGGTATTACGAGCTTTTTAATTTCGCATTTTACATTGTTCATAAAAAATTTATCCTTTACTTTTTAATGAATTAAGTGTATTATATAATCAAATAAAAGTATATATAAAATCCGACTGTTTTTAAGAAATCCGATTGAGGTTTATATGAATGACTTGATTTTACCGCAAAAAATAAGCTGCGGATACTGCGATTGCAGTGAATTCGGCAATTTAAGCATTTCTCCCGAAAGAACCTCTGTACGTTACGAAATAGAATACTATTTAGAGGACGGCAGGGCGACCTATCTTAACGGCGAGGAAATAAAAATCACTGCCGACCGCATAATAATAGCAAAACAAGGTGATAAACGGCACAGCCTTTTGCCCTTTAAAACCGCTTTTTTAAAGTTTGAGGCAGGCGGTCAGCTTGCAGAGCTGCTTGACCAACAGCCGTATTGCTTCGAGGCGCTCCACAAAAAGCAAATCCGTGAGCTTTTTCACGAGGTTATAGCTATGACCGAAAGCGAAAACAAGGATATTTTGCTGTATTCGAGTAAGCTTTTTGCACTGCTCAGTTTTATTATAAGGGACGGCGAGCATAAAAAACGCGGTACGAATTACAATTACTCGGCTATGCACAGCGCGAAAAAATACATTGAGAGAAACTTTGAAAAGCGCATTTCAACCGAGGAAATAGCGGCAAGCGTAAATTTAAGCGAATCGAGATTCCGTTACCTTTTCGGCATTGCCTACGGTATATCGCCCCACTCCTATTTTACCGAAACCAGAATTTCCGCCGCAAAGGAAATGCTTTGGAATACCGATATTCCAATAACCGAAATTGCCGAGAAATGCGGTTTCGGCTGTCAGCAATATTTAAACGACACCTTTAAAAAGGCAACCGGCTTATCTCCCGGAAAATACAGGGAGCAGTTTGCAAAAAAATATACGGAATGAGGCTTTAAAATGATTAAATACGCAATTATCGGCGCCGGCTGGCGAAGTGAGTTTTATTTAAAGATAGCCGCCTTACTGCCGAATGAGTTTTCGGTAAGCGGTATATATATACGCAATTCGGAAAAGCAAAAGGAATTTGCGAAAAAATATAACGTTAAAATATGCGGAACTCTTGACGGGCTTTTGAAGACGGATTTTGATTTTATAGTTTCCTGCGTTAATAAGGACGGCATTTCCGATATGATAAAAACGCTTACCGCCTTAGATATTCCCGTGCTTACCGAAACGCCGGTTACGGACGGCAATTTGGGCGGCAGGGTTCAGGTTGCGGAGCAGTTTCATTTTATCCCGCGAAATCAGGCATACAAAAAAATTATTGACAGCGGAATTTTAGGAGAGGTACACTCGGTCAGGCTTTCCTGCTGTCACGATTACCATGCCGCAAGCCTTATACGTTTCTTTTTGGATACAGGCTTTGAAAAGCCGGAAATCACCTCAATTTCACTCATCGACCCCGTAACCCGTTACAACAGCCGCGCGGGATATATAACTCCGGCCGTAATAAAAGAAGAGGAAAAAATAAAGATATTTAAGTTTAAAGATAAAACCGCCGTGTACGATTTTTCGTTTGAACAGTATTTCTCGGATATCCGTTCTTCGCAGATAAATATACGCGGCACAAACGGCGAAATAGTAAACAACACCTGCTCTTATTTAAAAGACGGCGTTCCCCAACGCTTTGAAATTTACCGCAACACATACGGTGTCGAAGAAAGCCTTGACGGAATGTGCCTTTTCAACATTACGGGCGGCGGTGAAGTGCTTTATACAAATCCTTTCCCCCTTGCGCGCCTTTCCGATGAGGAAATTGCCATTGCAACCTGCCTTGTTAAAATGAAGGCTTACATTAAAACAGGAGAAGCTTTCTACTCTTTAAAGGACGCGGAATTTGATTGTGCGATTATATAACATTTTATTATAACCGCCCCTTGACAACCCGCCCTTCATCATATATAATAAACTTGTAACATGGTTTGAGTGTGATGTCAAATTTGACTTTTCAAATTATGACATTGGTTTGAGGAAACAGGTCGGATTTTTCCCTTAAAGGGAGAAGTCCGGCTTTTTTGCGTTTTGGGGTAACCTAAAATGCCCGACAATTAAATTCGGTAATTGCAAAATTGACCGACCATTCTGTATTTTTACAGGACAGGTCGGTCTTTTTTGTTTTTACATAGAAAAAGCCTGCGCCTTGCCGTCTTTAAAAGATTTTTACATTTTTACTCGGAATTTCTTTAAGACGGTAAGGCCGGCGGCAGAAAGGAGAGGGTGTTATCACCGAAAACAACAAAAGCCTTATACCCATAGTGCTGAAGGATGAAAAATACGGCGTGGGTATAACAGATTACGCCGACACGGTGGTGTTCGGCGGCGACAAAAAGCTCGCAGCCATAAGATTCGGCGGCTACCCCGAAACGGTACTCGCAATGTCCGACGCGCTCACAAGCGGCAGTAAAATTGCATTAAAGCTGCCGGGAGAGACCTGCGAGACGGAGCTTACCTCATTCGGCGGAAAATACGAACGCAGAATTAAGGCTGCGAATACCTCGGCGGAATGCGTAATGAAAATCTGCGACAGCGTTAAAACAGATAAGGAAAGTCCGCAGGATATTTATATATTCTGCAAATGCGAGTCGGAGCTATTTTGCGAGCTTGACAGCAAGCTTTCCGTACCCCTAATCCCGGAGTGGGAGGAATACTTTATACGCGAGCTTAAAGCGAGAAAAATTCTTAAAAAGCTTAATGTGTTCTGTGCCGAAGCTTCATTCTCGGCGTATGCGGTAACCCTTAAAAACGGAGAAAAAGAAATAGCGCGTATTCTGACCGACGGACTGAAAAGCGGAGAGATATGTATTCCTAACGCAAAACCCGGTGACGGGGCGTTTCGGGAAATACAGACCTTCACGCAATACCTGAACGCATTCGGTAAGGATATAGCAAGGAAAATTCAGTCAAGCTTTGTTCCGGTATTCAACCCGGCAAGAGAGGAAATCTGCGGTGAGCTTAAAGCGGTAAACGAATATATACGGAAAAAGAACGGATATTCGCTGTTTGACGCTCAGCTTGCGGGAGCCGAGGCTATTAAACGTCAGCTTGAAAAAGAAAAAATGACTATGCTGGTATCAAGCTGCGGCACGGGTAAAACAAAAATAGGTGCGGCGGCACTGTATGCCTACCAAAAGTCGGCAGGCGGAGGGGCGCGTATTAACGTTATAACCTGCCCGTCGCACGTGGCTGAAAAGTGGGTGCGCGAGCTTTATGAAACCGTTCCAGACTGTATAGCGAGGGCAGTATCAAGCATTACGGATATAGACCGAATGTATGAGCTTTACAAAGCCTCAAATAAGCCTGTATTTATGGTGCTGTCAAAGGAAAGCGCACGAAACGGTTATCTTCGTAAGCCTGCGGTTATGTGGAATAAGCGCAGAAAGGGATTTGTATGCCCCGTATGCGGCGCCGTTCAGGAAATGACCGAATCGGCAGACGGAATACAGTATACCATTCCTGCCGACAGCTTTTACTTCCGCGAGGAAAACTCAAATAACCATAAGTGCCAAAGCTGTAAAACCGTTTTATGGGAGCCTGTTAATCCCGATTGCCTTAACCCCGCCAAAAACGAATGGGTAAGAATTGGTGGCTACGGATACATTCACCGTGAATTCGCCTATAGATATTTGGTGCGGGTAAAAACGGACGGTATGAAAAAACAGGTTGCGGCGGTTGCGGATGACCCGAACGGCATATTTCCGGCGCAGGGAGCGTATAAGCGGTATCCTCTGTCAAGGTATATAAAGCACCGGTTTAAAAGGATAGACGCATATATAGCGGACGAGCTGCACGAGTATTCCGGAGAAAGCGCGCAGGGCGAAGCTATGGCGGAGCTTGCGGGTATGGCAAAAAAGGTTGTTGCGATGACTGCGACTTTAATCAACGGCTATGCAAAGGGTATGTTTTATCTGCTTTTCAGACTGAAACCCCGCCTTATGCTTGCCGACGGCTTTAAGTACAAAGACGCAAGACTGTTTTGCCTGCGCTACGGAGTGGTGGAAAGCTTTTTTGAAACGACCGAGACGAAGTATAACGCCGCTTCAAAAAGCCGAACGCGAAAGGTTCGCGAAAAATTCCTGCCCGGTATATCCCCTATTGTTTATTCAAAGTTTCTTATGGAAAACACCGTTTTCCTGTCGCTCTACGATATGGCAAAGGAGCTGCCGGATTATGAGGAAATTCCGATAGCCTGTAAAATGTCCGAAAATGTTGAAAAGGAATACAGGCATATTGAGAACGAATTTAAAACCATTATGCGAAAGAACAGACGGCTTGCAAATAAGCTGTTATCCCCGTACCTTAATCTGCTGACGGCTTACCCCGACCAGCCCTACGGTCACGAGCCTGTATGTGCGGGGGATTTTGCGATTATGCCGAAAAGCTTTGAAAACGAACCAAGCGATAAGCTGAACAGAGTATTGGAGCTTATTAAGCATAAGGTTGAAAGCGGAGAACGGGTAATTGTTTATACCGCGTGGGTACGCCTTGATACGCAGGAGGTTTTGGATAAGCGTTTATCCGAATTAGGGATTAAAGCGTGTATTTTAAAGCAAAGTGTAGAGCCTGTAAAACGGGAAAAATGGGTTAAGGAAAAGCTTGATGAGGGTATGCAGGTGCTTATTACAAATCCATTTTTGATACAAACCGGACTTGATCTCAACGAGTTTACAACCCTTATTTTCTACAACCTTGCCTTTAACCTTTATGTGTTAAGGCAGGCTTCCTGCAGAAGCTGGCGAATAAACCAGACCGCACCGAAAATAGAGGTGTATTTGTTCTATTGGAAGGATACCATGCAGCAGAGGGCATTAAAGCTTATGTCCTCAAAGCTTGCGGCGGCGACAATGATAGAAGGACAGCTCTCCGACGAGGGGCTTGCGGCAATGTCGCAAAATACGGATATGACGGCTCAGCTTGCTCACGACCTTGTAAACGGTATTAAGGAAAGCGTAGAGGATTTAACGGCAACCTTTAAGAAAATGGCGATTAAAAACGGTAAAAAGCCGGATTTAAAGCTGTTAAAGCCCGATACGCCGACAGAGACAATTACGCCGGACGAACAGCTGACGCTGTTCGATTTATTGGCGTCTTAAAAAAGAAAAGGAGACAGAAAAATGATATTAACAAAGGAAAAAGCCGCGTTTGCGGCGGAGCAACACGAAACGGTAACGCAATTTTTAAAGGAAAGGGGGTTAGACGCGGACGAATACTACGATACCGTTGTATTCGCGTTTTTGGACTGCGTTATAAAAGACACAAAAGGCGACTTTAAACAGCGCGCATATGCGGCAATGGATAAAGCTGTTGCGGATCTTAAAGCAGAAAGCGAGGAAAAGGTTATAAGCCTTTACCAAAACGACGATTATTACCGCACGGTTGAAGAAACCCTTACAGACGAAACGGACGGTGTATCCGAGCTTTTGGAGCGTATACGGATAGAGGAGCTTTTAAAGCTGTTCGCTCAAAACGAGCGCGAGGTTTTAACGCTTTTGCTTGGCGGCTTTAATATTTCGGAAATATCTTTTAGTCTTAAAAGAAGCGTATCGGAGCTTGAAAGCACAATGAGGAGTATTCGCATAAAAGCGGCGGGCATACTGCCTGCCGCCGCATGAAAGGGGTATATATGAATTTTAAACGAGAAATAATTGCAAAAATACGCCTGCTGTTTCGTTCTATTACGGCTAAGCGCGCTAAAAAAAGACTTACCGACGCATTTAAAAGCTATCCGCAAAGCATAAGAAAATTATCTGCCGCTTATGAGGAGTTTTTAAAGGCGGTAAAACGGGAGCAAAGAGCGCTTGTGTCGCTTAAAGCAATAGACAGGCGCTATTCGTCGCAACCCATTCTTATGAAAATAAGGGATATCGGCAAATACACCGTCAG
>ERZ791885.1387-NODE-1387-length-15875-cov-4.121871_pt1 | contig 15875 bp, 16 predicted proteins | sample MGYA00510159_ERZ791885 | MGnify/ENA primary metagenome ERZ791885 (study PRJEB30046, sample SAMN00792054) | human gut metagenome | study: EMG produced TPA metagenomics assembly of the A metagenome-wide association study of gut microbiota in type 2... | reverse complement strand
GCGATTTAAAATGGCGAGATGCGTTGCTGGTCGCACATCGTGTGAACAGTAACAACAGAGGCTGCCAGAAATGAAAAGTTTCGGACAGCCCTTTTCTTATAGTTGTAAAGGAGAGTGAATGATAGAATGGATGAAATGATGGAAATCCTGAAGAATCTGGATTGGAGCCCATTATTTATTTCAATAAAAACAGGAATCGTAGCTACGATATTTTCCTTTTTTCTGGGAATCTATGCGGCACGTAAGGTTGTGAAGACAACTCCGGGGAAAAAGGCTATTATAGATGGAATACTGACCTTGCCAATGGTACTTCCGCCGACAGTGGCCGGCTTCTTTCTGTTACTGATCTTCAGCAGGAGAAGGCCGTTTGGAATCTTTTTATTTGAAAATTTTGGAATTAAAGTTGTGCAGACATGGCTTGGATGTATCATTGCTGCCACAGTAATTTCATTTCCACTGATGTACAGAAATGCCCGTGCAGCTATGGAACAGATCGATGTGAATCTGATCTATGCAGGAAGGACACTCGGCATGTCTGATACAGAAATCTTCTGGAAAGTAGTGATCCCGACCGCAGGGCCTGGAATTGCATCCGGAACGATTCTAACATTTGCCAGAGCACTCGGAGAATATGGAGCGACATCTATGCTTGCCGGAAATATTCCGGGAAAGACAGGAACAATCTCGCAGAAGATTGCAATGGTCATTCAGGACGGAGACTATATGACAGCGGGCGTGTGGGTTGCGATTGTCATGGTGATCGCATTCCTGGTGATCTTCCTGATGAATCTGATCTCGGGCAAGAAAATGAAGAATGTCAAGAGGTGGTAAGAGATGGCGATAGAAGTAAAGATTCAGAGAAAACTGAATACATTTGAGCTGAACATAGATTTTAAAAGTGATTCTAAACGAATCGGAATCCTCGGCGCATCCGGATGCGGAAAGAGCATGACACTAAAGAGTATTGCAGGAATCGAGCCGCCGGAGAGCGGATTGATCAAAATTGAAGGAAAAACAGTTTACGACAGCGAAAATAAAGTGAATTTAAAACCGCAGAAGCGTAACATTGGCTATCTGTTTCAGAATTATGCACTTTTCCCTACAATGACGGTGGAAAAGAATATCGCCGCCGGATTAAAAGGGAAAAAGCAGGAAAATGCAAAGCGTGTGAGTGAGATGATTGAGAAATTTCAGCTGACAGGACTGGAAAAACGATTCCCGGCAGAGCTTTCCGGAGGCCAGCAGCAGAGGGTAGCCCTTGCGAGAATCATGGCTTACAAACCGGATGTGATTCTTTTAGACGAACCATTTTCAGCACTTGATATGTATCTGAAGGACCGTCTGCAGCAGGAATTACAGGAGCTTCTCGAAGATTATGAGGGTACTGTGATCATGGTGTCTCACAGCAGAGATGAAGTGTACCGGTTCAGCGAAGAGCTGCTGATCATCGACCAGGGGCAGATTGTGGCAGCAGGGAAGACGAAAGAATTGTTCCAGAATCCGCAGAGAAAAGAAGCGGCACAGCTGACCGGATGTAAGAATTTCACAAGAGCAGTTTATGTGGATGAACATACCGCAGAATTGACAGACTGGGGGATTACGTTGCGTACAGAGCAAAGAAATATCCCAGAAAATATCAACTATATCGGTTATCGTGCACATGATTTTGTCCCGATCTGGGGAGAAGGTGGAAAGAATCAGATTCCATTTCTATTAGAGAGTAAGGCAGCACTCCCTTTCGAAGATAATTATTATCTGAAACCTGCAAATGAAGAGGCAGATCCGCCTGTGATTTCCTGGTTTGTGCAGAGAGAGAATCAGGAGAAGATCCGGGAAAAAGGAATGCCGGATGCGCTGGAGCTGGTGGAGGAAGAAGTGCTGTTCCTGGAATAGCATCTTCCCATATAGATGATTTTTGAGTGAACCGTTACGTTTTGAAAGAAATGTAAAAACTCCTTTTCAGGATATTTACATCAGGGAAAAACTAGTATATAATAAGCACGTTTTTCAAAAACACATCCCGTCCGTTGGTTACGAGACAACTCTTGTGAACAGTAATCAACGGACGGGATGTGTTATGTATGTAGTCACTGATAAATACGGAAAAGGAGGAGCAAAATGAAATCAGTACAGAATGATATGACTGTTGGAAGTCCAATGAAGATGATCTTAAGTTTTACATTTCCCATCTTTCTTGGAAATGTTTTCCAGCAGTTTTATAATATGGCGGATGCTGTGATCGTAGGTAAGTTCGTTGGGACGAAAGCGCTTGCAGCAGTTGGAAGCACAGGAACAATCATGTTTCTGATCTATGGATTTGTAGTTGGAATGACAGCCGGATTTACTGTTCTCACAGCGCAGAAGTTTGGCGCAGGAGACATGCAGGGGATGCGGCGCACCGTTGCGGGGGCAGGAATCCTCTCATTTTTGATCGGACTGTTTCTTACGGTTACCTTTATGTTATTTATGAAACCACTTTTGCATTTGATGAATACTCCGTCTGATATCTTTGCAGATGCATATAAGTATATTATGATCGTCAGCGGAGGAATCCTGGCGCAGATGCTTTATAACTTGTTATCCAGTATTTTAAGAGCATTAGGAAACAGTAAGATTCCATTGTACTTTCTGATTATCAGTGCGTTGCTGAATATCGTGTTGGATCTGGTTTTAATCATTGTATTTCAGATGGGCGCACCGGGTGCGGCAATCGCGACGGTAGTAGCGCAGGGAATATCTGGTGTACTTTGTCTCATTTACATTATGTGGAAGATTCCGCTTCTTCATCTGAAAAAGGAAGACTGGCATGTTGGCGGGCAGATTTGCGCAATCCAGTTAAAGATCGGACTTCCGATGGCATTGCAATATTCTATCACGGCAATTGGAACTATGATGGTTCAGTCTGCCCTGAATATTTTGGGATCTACGCTTGTGGCGGCATTTACTGCGGCAAGTAAGATTGAGCAGGTTGTGACACAGGCATATGTAGCGATGGGAACAACAATGGCAACTTACGGAGCACAGAATATCGGAGCCGGAAATGTACCAAGAATCCGTCAGGGTTTCAAGGCGTGTACGATTCTTGGTATCGGTTACTCTCTTGTAGCAGCAACATTTATCATGACAGTAGGAAAATACATGACCTATCTGTTTGTCTCAGAGGATGTGGATATTATCATGAGTTCTGTGGATATCTATCTGAAATGTATCGGACTTTTCTTCATTCCGCTTGCAATTGTGAATATCTACAGAAATGGAATCCAGGGACTCGGATATGGACTGCTGCCGATGATGGCCGGTGTTGCTGAACTGATCGGAAGAGGTGTGGTAGCATTGATTGCAGCGAAGGAAAGAAGTTATCTTGGAGTATGTCTGGCAAGCCCGGCTGCATGGGTGCTGGCAGGAGGCCTCCTGATCGCGATGTATTATTATATTATGAATGTTCATATGAAGAAGATGTTTGGGGATTATAATCAGAAGGTCTGATTATTCACAATGTGCATTGCATCGCGGCTCGCATTCAACCATTTGGATTTCTCAGTTTCAAAGCGTTCGAAAAGCCAGGCAATGGCTTCATCCATTCCCTCATCGGAGAGCGGAAATGTCTTTTGTTCTTTCTCTTCTTCCGGTGTATCTTCAAAGCACCACGGTTCTGGATAAATGAATACGGTGAAGGTTGTGCTGCTTTTTCCATCATCTCCGCGGAAGAAATAGCGCATTCCATGATGCGTACCTGAAAATGGTTCTTTCTTAAGTCCCCCGTAAGGAATCAGTTTTTTATCAATCATAGTAATACAATGTCCTTTCGAAAAAAGTAATTTGTTTTGTTATTGCGTTTTTGAAAAAAGGAAGCCAGAAGTCTGGCTTCCTTTTTATTATAGTGGAATGCGTTTTCTTCTGCAAGAAATGATTTATTCCATAGCTTTTTTGGCAAATTCAGTTGTGACAAGTTTTTCATAAGGAGCGCGTGAATCCAGTTCACCGGCACTTTCCAGAATATCCTGAAGTAGCTCGAAACTCTCTTTTTCAAATATAAGATCTGATTTCCAGGTGTCCTGTGCATAATAACGGTTTACAATCGCTGTGATGGTTTTAAGATCCGTTTCAGGAAATTGAGGGGCAATCACGGAAGCAATCTCCTCTGGCGTGTGAAGCTGAACAAAATCCATACCTTTTTGAAGCGCATTTGTAAAGGATTGGATAATCTCAGGATGTTTGTCGAGATAGCTCTTCTTTGCGCTGTAGGCAGTGTAAGGAACATAGCCGCTGTCAGTACCAAGTGAGGCTACAACATATCCTTTTCCTTCCATTTCCAAAGCGGTTGCACTTGGCTCGAATTCAACAGTAAAGTCTCCACTTCCCTCTGAAAAGGCGGCAGCAGTGGAACCAAAATCAATTCCCTGGTTGATGTTGAGGTCTGTTTGTGGATCAATTCCATTTTTCTTTAAAATATATTCAAATACCATTTCCGGCATACCACCTGTCGTTACTAATACCATGTAAATAATCATCTGATAGCTGTTTCGTAGTGGTTTCTGTTGATACATCCGGCAGATAGCTTTTGGTAAGCTGCGTGATTTCTTCTTTTGACTTTACAATATTGTATGGCTTCAATGGATTATCTGTGGCTTCAAGAATTCCAAGTTCCTTCATCAGCTCAATATATGGAAGGATACTCTGTTTTGTTTTCTTGAATCCCAGATTAGTAATATGCTCTGACAGATATTTTGCAGAAGAAAATCCACGTTCATCCTCAGCAATCAGTTTCATCACAATCGCAATCATCGTATTTTCTCTTCGGTTCATTTCATCAGTAGGACTGTAACTAATCAGATTAGACAAGCCGTATTTCAGTGTAATTTCCGGCATCCCGTATTCGTCCACTACGATTTTTTCAATCAGAAGTTCAATATCTCTTCGGTCAAGGTTGCCTCCTGCAATGATTTTATCTACCACCTCAAGAGCATTTTTTAGTTTATCCTTTACATCAGGTGTTTCTATGGCAGTTTCATTTAGTTCTTTTATCTGCATTTCCAGACCATGAATCTGAGCAAATAAGTCTTTCTGCATAGAATCATACGTTTCATTGATTAAATCTTCATTTCCAGCAGCGACAGCCAGATCTTTTACTTTTTGAGTAAGCAGAACTTTCAGTTGACTTTTTCGCTCATTGATAGCTGTGTGCAGTTCCTGCCGTTTTTCCGCTATTGTTTTTTTCTCTGCTTCAAAATCCTTTAAATCATAGGTAGAAATAACTTCACAGAGAGCATTTCGACACATCTTGATATAAGTCAGAACATCTTCCATCAGATCATCTTCTTCAATTAAATGTGCCTTGGAGCAATAACGTCTGCCTTTGGTGTTATAAGTGGTACAGATGTAATATTTCCGTTCCTTACTGGAAGTTTTGCGTTTAATTGGTGTAAGGCGGCTGCCACAGTCTTTACAGAACAGGCAACTGCCAAAAGGATTCGGAATCTCTGAGCCAAGCCACTGCCCCCGGCTTCCCCGATAATTGGTACGGTTACGTTTTTCCTTTAATTCCTGTACCAACGCAAAGGTAGCTTTATCAATAATTGCCGGGTGATGATTCTCAAAAATACATTGTTCTTCCTTTGGCACACGTTTATCTTTTCCATGAACCGTATTTCTTGCACGTTTTTTCAGACGAAAAGTACCAATGTAAAAATCATTATCCAGTATTTCTTTTATCATAGCATCAGACCATTTGGAAGCGACCTGCCTTTTGGATAATCTTCCTTCTTCGATTTCACGTTCCCGCTGTATCATAGAAGGAGTCGGTGCATTCTGCTCTGTCAGATACGTAGCGATTTTTCGATAACCGGAACCGGAAAGGTATAAATCATAAATCTTTCTGATATATTCCGCTTCTTTTGCCACAATCTCCAAAACCGTTTTATCTTCTGCATTGCGACGGTACCCAAATGGTGGCCTGGTGATCAAAGTTCCTTCTTTTTGCCTGGCTCCGATGGCTCGTTTGATCTTTTTACTGGTATCTTTCACATATCGTTCATTAAACCAGGTTTTAATACCAATGGTGTCATCACTGGAATCCATAGAATCATAGTTATCATCAATGACAATCAGATGCTTGCCCCTCTCCTGGAACGCATCCAGAAGCAGAAGTACCTTTGCATTATGTCTGCCAAGGCGAGAGAAGTCTTTGACGTATACCGTATCAATCTCTTGATCCAGATCTGCCATCATCTGCTGAAATCCCGGTCTGTCAAAGATATAGCCGGAAAGGCCATCATCTTCATACCAGCGGTCAATGACTACACCATGATCTGCTGCATACTGGTTGATAATCAGCTTTTGATTTTCTATGGAAACATAATTCCTTTTATCATCGTCTCTGGAGAGACGGACATATCCTGCATTCATAGATGTTCCTTTCTTTAAATGTAAATATAATTATTATGCTCTATGTAATTATACTACATATCAAAAGTAAGAAAATGTATATGGAAAAATTTTGCGATTTTTAAAAACAGATAGTGTCAGATATTTCGGTTGATTGCAGAAGGAGACAGAATTTGATATAATTTTAAAAATGGCAATTTGACAATTAAGATTTACACATATCATAAATACAAAAAGGGGAGGTAATGATTATGCGGCTGTTCCTCAATGCTATTTTTGACTTTAAACCCAAAGATAAAGCTTTTGTTACAATACCACCTGTTCTTAGAGATGCGCTAAAAGAGGGTGGTTGGACACCTGAAAGATTTCTGTTCGACTTATATGATATAAACGAAGCAGTTTCAGAGGGACGCACGCCTCACGCTATGCTGATGAAACGATTTCCTCAACTGAAGCCATATTGGCATAACACTTCAGCACGATTTGCAGCAATGAACCCAAAAACTGCATTTTCAGATGAATTAATTCCCACAACTTGTTCCCACGGATATGGTTTTTTCTCCAATTTTCCTGGACGTAAAGAGGGAAAAGCGGTGTTCTGTCCAGATGACTCTGCCATTGACATGGAAGTGTTGAATGGAATATGCAATACTATTCCTCGTCCCTGTTCCTTTTTCTCTGCTATCGTGGTGTGGGATGCCATTCCTTGGTATTCAGACAGCAGCCTCACACCTGCCCTACGCAATATCCAGCCGGGGCATGGCATGGAAGATTTCAGTCCAGGAGATTGGGCCGAAAACCATGAGTTTTACGAGTGCTGCATAGGATATCAGAGCAACTGCCTACTTTTGTCCAGCAGCTTTGGCACTGGGCCAGAGTTGGAGATACGAGTGGAAATCACTGATAACCATCCGATGGAGGATGCCCAGAAGATAGTGGAACATTTTGCACAACGGATTGGAAAACCAGTAAAGCAATGTGTTCGGGCGGTTTTCCCCTGGGAAATGCGGGAGAAAATTGCTAACAAACTGGACTATATGCGCCCACGTTTTGATGCTTGGCGTAAATCAGATATGGACAAGCTGTCGGCGCTTTACCGCAATGCAAAGGAAGTGCCGCCTACTAAGCCCGTGAGTGCAAAAACATTGGCTAAGCGCTATATAGAATGTAATGGCTTTGTACGTCACGATTTGTGTCGGTGGGATGATTATGGATGGTGTAAGCGCCTGCCACATGGATATTGGCTCCATCTTGATTTGTTTATTAACCCTACTGCCCGATATGCGGAGCCTGTGGGGATAGAACTTGTATGTTATGGTGTCAATTTCCGGGTAAGATATGATTTCTCCCCACACACAGATTTGGGACTGCCGAAAGATACCCCTGCGGATGAAGCCATTTTTCAGGTGTTCCAAGCAGTTTTGGATCGGTTCCAAAATGATATGGTACCGCAGTTAGTTGAAACCTTTGGAGAAACACCGGAAACATTTTATCAGCATTCTTATGTACGTGAGTATAGTGAAGAATTTGATATGTAGAGAGCCAATTTGTCTGTAAATTCCTGTTCGTAATATAAAACACTGGTTAATTACACATTATCCCAGTGATTTTTAACCAGTGCTTTGATTCCGTCATGAATATTGATATTTGAATCTCCATCCAGAAATGTGACAACCCGAAAGCCGATATCCGCATATTTCCTACGTTCAGCTTCAAATTCTTCCTGTGAAGAAAAATCATTGCGCCAGAGATAATACGTTGGCTTCCGCAAGGTTATCACATCCTTTCTTTTAAATTTTCTATAACTATCATATAAAAAGTGGACAGTTTTCGTGTCTGTCCACTTTAAAATAATTTTACCGTTCGCGATCTGAATGGGTTAATTGTCCTCGTTTTGCCAGTTCCAGTATTTCTGGTGGAATACGATTCATCAGATTCTGGAGATTTTCATAGTCAGCTCTGAGTCTGACATCATCCATTTTCTTTCGTATGCTGCTGGACGTTGCTTCTTTTACCTGTCTGCTTAAATCCTGTGTCTGCCTTTTTAATGATACATTATCTGACTTTAAGGAACTAATCGTCTTATCATATTTCCGAACCTGTGTCTGAAAGTTCTCCATTGCGGGGAAAAACTTCTGTAAAAGTTCCACTGCTTTATTTGTATTTTTACCGGCATTAAAGAGATTTGTATTTTCCAGTAAATCAGTAATCTGCTTGGCCTGTCGGGTTAGATGTGCTGCTTCTTTGAAAAGTCGTGGTGGAATATGTTCACGCCCAGTCATGCTGGCGGCTTCTCCACGTTCAAGATCTGGATATTTTTCTACCATGTGTTTCCAGAACTCATCCTGCCACCAGGTCAGCTTTTTCTTATTTCCAAGAATCTCTTTTGCACAGAGCCTCCCATCTTGGGTTATCGGGACAAAGGAAAGGTGCATATGTGGAGTTTTCTCGTCCATATGCACCACAGCCGAAAGGATTGTCTCTGAATCCTGATATTTCTCTATAAATTCCAAAGCTGTTTGGAAATACGCTCTGATTTCACTCTTTTTCTTACCTTTGAAAAATTCTGGTGTAGCGGTAATTAGAACTTCAACAACACGTACACTATCTTTGCGTGTCCGGCATCCGTATTCTTCAATCAGTCGATTCGATTCTGCCCGGTACTTCCCGACTGGTTCAATGAAATGATAATTCAAATTTCTTCGACTGTTGTCTATATCCGGATTACTGGCATATTTTTCTTTTTTCCGTTCATTGTGAGCTTCAATATTGCTGATTTCAGGTCCTTTGTATTTTGCAAATCTTAAAATACCGTATTGTGCTTTTTGCATTTGTACTTCCTCCTTTCCCCAAAACAGGCTAACTGTCATATTATTTTGACAGTCAACCTGAAAAATATATAATGTGTAACTTACATTGAATCACTACGTACATACGTACCAGATTAATTTGTCCATTCTTTTGGTACGTACGTACACTGGGAAGCGTCCATAAAGCCATCTGTATAAGACGGCTTTGTAATAACCTCTACTCCTGTAAATCCCCATACTCGTCTCCCGGCAGAATTTTTTATTGTATTGCAATGTTCCAGCTTATATTTTGTCTGAACAGCAATCATAGCGTCTGAGAAACTTCGATTTTTTAATGCGGTCATGGAATTTTCTTCACACCAGAGACGATAGCTTTCATACAATTCTTTGGAACTTGCACTTGCCTCTGCCTGAAAGCGAATATATCCTTCTGATTCTAAAAACTCCAGTACATTGTTATTATCTCGTTTCACATTTTCACGATTCGCCTTGATACGGGGACTTTCTGTAAATTTAAAATTCTGACGGACTAACCTTTGTAACCCTTCAAATGCCCAGAGAAAAATACTTTCGGCTTCATTTTTCATTTTTTCTGCCAGATAGGGATCATCTACACGATCAACGGGTTTCTCTTTGGTTGTCAGTACTAATTGTCTTCGGTAAAATCCATCGCTACGGTCATACAATGCCTGTAAATCTCCATTGCTGAATGCAAGTAATCTGGAAAAAAGCCATCCCTGGTAACTTTGCTTTCCTTTACGTTCCAAGTCCATTTTCTCCTGAGCAGTAACGATAGATTTCACATAACTGGTCTGTTTCAAGGCTTCCATTCGCATATCATCATCTACACACAATAAAATGTGCTCAAGGTCAGCTCTGGCAAAGCGGTTTTCAGAAATTTTACTGATACTTCCGTCTTTCATATTCGTGCCTAATAAGCTGTTCAAAACAGCACCAATTTGTGATTTTCCCTCGCCACCATTGCCTTTTATAATCATCATGCGTTGTCCCTTGTTGCTTGGAATCAGACAATACCCAATAAACTCTTGCAAAGTTGGAATATCTTCCGGGTAGAGCAGTTGATCTAAAAATGACAGCCATGTAGAAGCTTCTGGTGCATCTGGATTATAATTGACTGGAAGACGCATTCGTACAATATCTGGTTTTTCAGGGATAAATGTGCCATCTATATATATCGTTCCATTTGCAAGATAGATTTTATTGGCTTCTGGTGGAAAATCCTCTATATAAGCTGCCAGTTTCATAACTTCCAAAATATTTGTTACTTTGCGTGGAACATTGCTAATGGCATAATGTTTCAGACTTTCAAATATTTCCCCACGAAGGGGCAGATCATCAGTGACCCGCCCCTCTGGAGTAAAAAATGCATTGTTGGCAAAGAGTATTTTATGCGTATGGAGAAATTCTTCACAAAAGGCTGCTTCATTGATATTGGTTCCGTCAAACCAAACTGGATAATTACTAAGCTGCTTTTGCTTCTTCTGCATATACATCCTCCTCATCACGAGACCCTGAAAGATATTTCAAATCTTCCAGATAGCCTGTTTCTTTCATGGATTTTACAACTTCAAAGCCTTCTTCTTCATCTGCAAAGGTCAGATAATCTGCCAGATATTCGATATAACTCAGATTTTCACATGCTTCTTCAAATCGTTCATCCATAGGTAAATCTGGATGTTCCGGTGCATATAGTACTTTCCATTTTTCCAGACGGTGAAGATATTCACATACCATTTTCTGGCATTCCCGTAAATCTTTCTGTCTGTTTTTGTTTTCCATGTACTCTGGCTTTTTCAGCGCTGCTATTACCGGTGGCTTGTCTGGTGTAATACCAAAATCTATAGCAATTTTCTTGGCGGCTTCATAGTTACTCAGTCCAAACAAATTTGCAACAAACTGGATTACATCTCCGGTAGCACCACAGCCAAAGCAGTAGTAATAAGTTGCATTCAGTTTCATACTTGGGTGATGGTCATTATGAAATGGACAACAGATCATGTTGTTTCTTCCAATTTTCATGCCATAATATTCGGCAGCCTGTCCGACTGTTACAGTTTCTTTTATTGTTTCAAATAATCTCATTCTATTTTCCTCCTGATTTAAGTTTGAATTTAAAACTGTGCCGTTTTATCCAGTTCCTTTCCTGACAGGCAACCCTTCTCGGCGCTGTGTCGTCTCTTTTGAGCGCTCTTTTCTAATCAGAAAATCGTGGCGGTTTATAGAGTTCCGGAACGGTCATTTAGTTTTCAATGTTCTGTCTGATCGATCATGGTGACAGTTTAGCATGAAAAAATCGCACCCCTGATTTATTCACGCACAATGAAAATCAAGAATACGATTCGATAAAAAATTGCAAATTTGCACAGGCACAGATATAATGGAAGTAGTTTAGGAGGTGACCAAACAATGGGGGAATCTGATTTAATAGAAGATGAAACAAGTTTCGCATACAGGTTAAGTAATTTGCGGAAAGATCACGATTTAAGTCAAAAGCAACTGGCCGATCAGCTTCATGTGACTCATTCGCAAATCAGTCGTATTGAAAGTGGTGAAACCAAAAATCCTAATATAAGTATTGTAATAGATGCCGCCAGGTTTTTTCATGTTTCTACAGATTATCTGCTTGGAATCACTCAGATTACTTCACCAAAAAGTTATGATATATCGGAACTTGGACTGTCGGAAGAAGCGGTAACGAGACTGATTACCAGAAGAATAGATGTAGATATTTTAAACCGATTATTGGAGCATGAAAACTTTCCAAAATTATGTATTATGATTCGGAATTATTTTGATGATACCATTGCTGAAGGCATCATGACACGAAATAAGGTGATCGATTTTGCTGTTAATCAGCTGACTGATCTGATGACTGCAGAGCCATCAAAAAGAAAAGAGATTATAAAAGATAAGCAGTTTTTAAGTTCACAAAAATTAGGTGCGAATGAAGCGGACATCGAAAAAATCAAGATTCAGTTTATGGCAATATTACGTGATGTTAAATCTGGTATACAGAGAAAAGAACCAATAAAAGCGGTTGCTACAGCCGAAGCGATACAGATAATTCGGGACGCATTGCCTGATAAACCGGTTTCTGATATTACAAGTACTGACGTAGCAAATGCAGTAGCTTTTTATATGGGACAGACAACAGATCTGAATGATGAGGGACTTGCAATGGTGCAGAATTTGGCAAAATATATCTGTGACAATAGTGTATCTGAGAAAAATTCAGAGAATAGCTGACGTAAGTATGGATATATCTTTCTTCAAATGTGGCATCGTCTGAATAACCGCATTGTCATGCTAATATTCAGACTCAGTTCTGTCCTTTCAGGTGACTCCATTACGGCGTACCTTTCAGCACAGAATGCCGGGAATTGAAGATAATCGGAAGGATACAGAATTTCTTCCCGGCAGCCACAATTTCATAAAGGTATAACACACTAGACTTTCCTGACGGAAAATCGTGTGCCAACAGGGATGCTACTCGCCCCTATTGGATGACCCAGAGTGTAATAATTAAATATTATTAATAATTTACTTTAATAGAAAGGAGCATATGATGCAAAAATCCGATATTTTTTTACAGACATATTTAAATCTTGAAAAAGAAGTAATTGAAGTATCTAAATACATATTTTTTACAGATGAAGTACTGGTGAACAGTAATGGTAGCATAAAGGCTCAATCATGTAAGACACAGCTTGAAACATTTTCCCCTCATATTGCAGATCTGTTAGTACGTTGTTGTGTACAAATAGAAGCCATATCAAAGGAATTATATTTTGATAATGGTGGAAGCAAAGCAAGAGGCGACAGTACTATCCATTTTGATGAAGATTGCCTAAAATTAATTGATATTAAGTGGCAGACACATAATAAAATTGTAATGGTTGTAGCACCATATTTTAACCTAACCAAAGATGAAAATCGTATCCTGAAACCTTTAAAAGAAGCACATAAAAGACAGGGAACTTATTGGGAAAAAGCTTATCAAGCAGTAAAACATGATAGGTACTCTTCTTTACAAAAAGGAAATGTGAAGGCTTTGCTCCAAGCTTTGGCTGCTTTATTTTTATTAAATTTGTATTATCATAACGAGTCATGGATTAGCAAATATAATGATATTTCAAAAATTGATTATAGTATGGGATCTAAGATATTTACAGTAAAAGCGCCTGAAGCAGATCAACTGTGGTACAAAAATATTCCCAATATTAGTGAGAGTCCATATGTGGTTACATATCAAGAAGAAGATTTTAAGCAAATTGAGAAAATGCAAAACGATGAAGAAAAAGCGATAAATGATTATTGGCAAGCACAGCCAGAAGTGCATGAAGACGCTTTTAAAGATCAATTGCGCAAAGCTCTTGAAAAAAGTCCTCACACAAAAGTTATCTATATTTGGGAATTAGCAAAATATCGTTTAAATAAAAAAATCCCTAATTCATTAAGCTTCGAGGAGAAAAAAGAACTGTTAATTAATAGCGAGGAGTGGAATGGATGGATACATCAAAATAATAACCATCTTTCAGCAGATGAACTCACAGAAGCCAATATACAAGATGAAATAAATGTTGTTGGCACTTGTTGGGGGATGGAAATAATGAAAAAACTACAGAAATTGGAATGGCTTCCAATTGCTTTGAATAGAGAAATATGCAAAATATATATTCCATCATAAATACATTTCGATACAAATATACAATTTTATTTACATATATCATAATGGTGGAATATGGCTATACGAAAAAAGACTGGGCATTGTTCAGAGAAAAAATTGCCGATTGGCAAGAAGCCTATATGGATAAGTTGAATAAAGAATATATTGATTTATTAAATGGCGATGGAAGACCTTCTGAAAAATTCTGGGCTTTGGAAGAGCGAATACGGAATGATAAAAAAGATACAGATGTACAGTTAAGAATGAGCCGTTCCAACTGTATCTACAATATTGTCTCATTGTTGAATGAAGGTGCGATTACTATGGAAGATCTGGAAGAATTTAGTGATGAATTGAAAGAAAGAGTACATTTTATTGCAAAATAAAAAGCCCTATCCATTTGGAACAGAGCATTTATAGATGAAAGAGATTATTTGGCAGGCGTCGCGGCTCCTGCATCTCTTTTAACCCATAGGGTGCGTGGTTGCAACGAAATTTACCACCTCAAATAATCTCTTTACTATCTTATACATATTATAACCCAATTATGCTTTTTTGTAAATAACATCCTTGTTACGTAAGTAGTTATTCAGTCTCTTTTCAGTTATTTTCCAACTGGTAATCACAGAATTTTTATAATCCTTATTATCATCAGAAGTTATGATTTTCAATACCAGAAGAGAGCGTTCCTCACCATTAAGGATCTTTTTAACAACCAAACCAGTATTTGGACGCTTGTCCCTGAAAATATAATCCGGGTCATCTAATATGTCTCTTACGTAATGCATCGTATCTATGTATGCTTCTGGATGCCTTTCACGAATATGCATCATTTGTTCTTCTGTAATAATCACCTCATCAGCTATGTGGTTACTGGAAATACAATCATAAATATCCCAGTTCAGAGTTCCAAGGCTGTGAATTACAATATTTCTCTCTTTAACGATAACGCCATCTCCTATACGAACCTGATTATACTTCATAATGGTTCTCCTTTCTGCCAATAACTTTTCTTGGTTTGTGATTGCGCCCTTTTGCACAACCAGTCTACGTTATTATCATAACACAGGTGCGTTACTATGTACAAGTAGAAACTAGATTCTTTGCACTCTTCAATCCCTCTACCGAATTACACAAAATCACAATCGTCTTATAATTTACATTGATATATGTACGCCACCTTTTCTACCACCAAGAACATCTTTCCCCTTTAAATCAGTCCACTTAAAATCTTTCATCTCTTCTCTGGAAACAAGAAAATTACCGGCGCGCTGAGTCAGTTGGGCAAAGTTGACGACAGAATCGTTAGCACCTTCGTTATATGTGTAGATGGATGCTTCTGATCCCATGAATCCAATATCAGCTTCACCGGAGATGACAGCAGTCATTGTCTTGTCGGCTCCAAAACCAGTTACGAGAGTGAGTTCAATTCCCTCATCTTCAAAATATCCATTTTCAATGGCAACATACATAGGGGCATAGAAGATAGAATGGGCTACCTCGTTCAATGTCACAGAGACAGGAGCAGAACGGGTATCTGATTTGGTTGTGTTGGAGCCGGTTTCTGTTGTGTCGATTTTGGAATTTGCATCATTATCTTTGGAAGAATCAGAACCGCAGGCTGATAGCAGTCCAACAGTCAGAGCAGAAGCGAGTATTATGGAAATCAATTTCTTTTTCATAAATCCTCCAGAGTGATATAAGATTCTCGTTTAAAATATGCAAGAAAAGAGAATATGTGTCAAATTCTACTCCAAAGGGGTGTTCATTTTGGAAAATATCCTTTATGCTTAGTGTGAACAGAAAGTAGGTGAAATGTATGGATCTTGTTAAAATTGGAAAATATATTGCAGGGAAACGGAAAGCCCTGGGAATGACGCAGAAACAGCTTGCAGAAAAATTAAATATGAGTGACAAATCAGTATCAAAATGGGAACGAGGTGTTTCCCAAACAAAAAGATATTAAGAAACAGCCCATGTTTACCTGCTTGCAA
>ERZ791885.1385-NODE-1385-length-15893-cov-3.001768_pt1 | contig 15893 bp, 10 predicted proteins | sample MGYA00510159_ERZ791885 | MGnify/ENA primary metagenome ERZ791885 (study PRJEB30046, sample SAMN00792054) | human gut metagenome | study: EMG produced TPA metagenomics assembly of the A metagenome-wide association study of gut microbiota in type 2... | reverse complement strand
GGAGCGCCAGGTGTTCGTCTGCAACCTGCCCTGGGAGCGGGAAGAGGGTGAAACGCGCTACCACGACCGCGACCTGGCCACGGCGGTGCTTTTCGACATGTGTCCCGGCGGCAAGACGGCCCGTTCGGTCGAACTGCTTGCCGAAGAACCTGCCGAGATGGGATTTTCCTATCCGGCCAACGCGGTCTGGCGCCTCTGGGCGCTGATCAAGGCGAACCGCATCGACGTGGTGCTGAACGATCTGCGCACCCGTTGGGCGGGTATGGAGTCGGTTTCGCTGAACAATACGCTGCAGGAGGGTTGGCATGCGAAGCCCGACAACCGGGAACAGTGGAGCCACTGTCCGATTGCACCGCTGATCGTGCTGCAACAGGGTATTGCGGGTATCCGCCCGCTGGAGCCGGGTTACGGCCGGTTCGAGATAGCGCCGCAGCCGGGTGACCTCACCGATGCGGCCTTTACCGTGCAGACTGTCAAAGGACCGATCGACTTCGCCGTCAGCGGCAAGCGGGGCAACCGCCGTCTCTCGTTCACCGTTCCGGCTGGTACTACCGCCGAACTGGTGCTTCCGGCTGGGGAGAAGGTGCCGTTTCCGCCGGTTGCGTCCGAAGGGGGTGACGGGCTGCAAAACGGATTGCAGGACGGAGTAGGGCGAGGCTTGAGCGATCTGTTGCACGACGGGCAGTCGGGCGCATGCCGCTACAGGATCGACGGTGGCCGCAAGGTGGAACTGCGCCTGCGGCATTTGTAAAATCCGGTCTGTTGTCAATTCCCTGATTGCCGGCGGTTGTAGAACCTATGTCCCGGAGCGTGTGCCAATGTTCCGGAACGTTCGCAAACACTGTTTCCCGGCGGCAGGTCTCGCATCGGTAAATTTTGTGCCTGCTTTTCCGGCCTACTATCGTTACAAGGCCCGATACCGCATCCCGGACTTTCGGGCGTATGTTTATTTTTCATAATTACGACGAATTGTTGTATTTTTTACTAACTTGAGGGTGCGTTCTCCCGGAGTCGAGCCCTTTTAATCGTTGTGGTTATGAAAAAAATCCTGATCCTTGCAGCCGGTCTGGCGATCCTTTCGGGCTGCACCCGTGACGCTTCGTTCCCCGGCGAAGGTGAAAATCCTCAGGCTTCCAAGGCCGCGGCAAGCGTCGTTACGTACAGCATTACCGGTCGCATCTCTTTCAGTCAGGGATGGAAAGTGGAGGACGTTGTGTTGCCCACCGGTCAGACCGGGGTTCCGCCTGGACCCAGTGATACGGTAACGGTCATCGAGTCGACCGGCTATACGGCGCATGTGGAGCTCAGTTGCGATCCCTGGCCCGGTTACGGCGAGATTTACCTCCCGTATTCGAACGGTCAGCAGGCGGTCATCCTAAGCGATTACCAGCAGTGGAATTTCCCGTGTTCGTCACCCAGCCTCAAACCGACCCTTTCCGGGATGTGGATCAACGGCTACGATCCATATGGGGAAGTCGCTCAGTTCCGTGTCAATTACACGGGTTACGACCAGTTCGGCAACCTGTCAGACACCTATTCGGCCGTGTTGCCGACGCGCCAGCCCACCAGCGGGGTAAGCCTGCCCGACAACCCCGTTTCGCTGCATTGGTCTTACAGCCGGCAGCAATGGCTGCTCATCACGGCCTTTCCGGTGCGGTCCGATCTGACCGTATCGGTCAACGGCACGCAGTTGGTTGCCACCATCCCGGCCGGAGCCAAGGGTATCCTGACCGGCAACGGCAACCCCACGCTCTTCTCTGTCACTCCCGGCATGAGCTTCTCTCCGGTGCGCGACGGCTACTACACCTATACGAAGGGTGATTTCAGTTCGGGACCCGGTTCCGCGGTATCTAACGAAATCCGGATTACGCTGACCCGTTCCGGCAACGAATGGATCATCGAGGCGACGCAGAACGTTCCCGACCGGGATGTGGTCGTCACCTGCGACGGATGGGACGTGCTCGGCGCCACTTACGTGATTCCGCAGGGACAGACTTCGGTACGTACCGGTCCGGCCGATGCGGGGTATGTCATCACCGATGTCTATTCGTACGGCTCTAAATATACTTTCGTCTGGTAGGCCTGAACGAGGAATCCTCCGGCACTACTTACACCTACAATTACTTCAAGCGGGATCAGATTGGAAATACGCCAGTAATGTTTCGGCTCGATGACCTATTTTCGATGAACATCTTTCCGGTTGCCGTTTACGATGATTCTCCTAAAGATAGGCGCTTTGCCGGACCGGTTGAGCCTCGCCCTGTGGACGTAAAACAGGACGTTGGGTGTCGTTCTTTTCATTTTGCACATGGTTTGAGGGGGTAAATATGTTTTAAAGTACGAAAAGTCAACATGTAAAACGCTGCTTTGCAATGCGTTGGTTGTTTATTTGGTGGCGAAAAGCCGATAGGGGAAGTGCCACCGGATAGTACACCGCGAAACCGCATTTTTTCGCGTGATTACATTCAATGTCGCCACTGCAAATTGCGACGACCACCTGCAAATCCTCGGTTTTCTATTTACGCCGCAGGTTGGCTGTTGTTACCGGCTTACAGACGGATCGGCACTGGGTTGGAATTCAATAGTTCGGAGAACGACAATTCATTGGATTTCGACCTGGTTTTTAGCTTTACGCTGTATTGCAGACTGGAATCGCCCCAGGGAGAAGCGATATTCGCAGAGGGCAAGCATACCGTTTCCGGCTGGAGAAAACTTGCTGCGAAATACGGTATTCCCAAATCAGAACAAGATGTTATGGTAAGGGCGTTCATGTATTGACAATCAACAGGGATTCATTTATTCAGGACCACTCCGCGTACCAAACTCTTTATTTCATCTGCTTCATATGTCCGTTGAGTAATGACAGCCGGCTGAGAGATTGTATAGGTAATTTGTATAATTCTGCTGAGTAGTGTTGTCGGGGAGATATTCAGAATCCGTGTTGTATTTCGAATCCCGACTCCCTCTTTGGTCAATGTCAAGATCTTGTCGTTAATCCCTTTTTAGTAGGCATTGTAACTGTATAATGCCTGTTGTTTTCGATGGCACGATTTGCATATGTAGCGCTGCTTGCCGTTGCTCTGCGTTCCGTCTTTAACGCACATGCCTCCGCAATACTTGCATTCCATTTTTGCAATCTCCTAATTTCAAACACTACCCGTTTCTCCATCTTTGTAAAATCGGTTGTACCGGAATATTGTCGGAATTCGACCGTCCGGTGCCGGGAATAGGCTTCCGGATTCAACTTGTCCTATCGCTCATTTTTGAAAGCTTTCAGAAGCCCGTAGATCGTATTGGCGCTCCTGTCATATTTTCAAATCGAATCTAATTCCATTTTTTATCTATAGAAACGGCATCGTTGTTTACCAGGTTTTTAGCCCGGAAATAACTGCGGTAATTACTGAATCCGGCATGGATAACAATCTCCAGCGAAGATACTTTTTGTTTTTTTTGCACGGCCTCCGACCGTAATCTTTCCACTTCTTTCAGCCGGTAATTATTGATGAAACGGTTGAAATTCACGCCATATTCCCGGTTGATGAATGCCGATATATAAGTCCTGTTGGAAAAAAGGTCCCTGGCCATATCGGTTATTTTGAATTCCGGATTTAGATAAGGTTTCTTATTCTCTAAATACTTCTCGACCCGCTGCCGCCCCAGTTGCGCATAATTTCCCGACGCGGTTATTTCCTTTTCTTTGGCGGTAACAGGTTCGATAATCACATAATTCTCCGAAAGGATATTCAGGCACAGTACGATATGGGTAAAAACCGCCGGCAATATGGTAAATGCCCAGATAAACCCCAACTTATTGAACAGTCCGATGCCCAGTACCAATCCGGCTATCGGCAAGATTTGCAGCACGACCCTGAACAGGATGATAAAGGAGAGCCAATCCAGCGACATCCGGTAAATATCGGCGGAATAATCGGTTACCTGACGTTTATACGACTTTATGCGGAGCAGGCTTAGCCCGGAGTATAAGATGTTCAGCAAAATACAGACGATAAACGTGGTGTCGACGATCGCGCTGGTCAGGCTTACTCCGTTGTCGTAAATAGCGCTCCATCGTTGCCGGAACGGGACTATAAAGGCAATCATACAAATCGTTACGGTTAAACACAGCGGAAGGACGAAATGGTATGCCGGGAAACGTTCCCGTTCGCCTGTTCCTGTAATAATATAGGTGATCAGGTACAGGAATACGGGAATAAAACTGAACGAGGAAAAGGAAACAGGCAGGTATGCTATGAAAGCGTCGCGGTCGACGGAATGCATAACCTGTCCGCTCCAGTACAGCATCATCAGACAGTATACCGTGATTATGCTGTAATGTATCTTCCGGTTGACCGTATTGGAAGAGCGGGTTGTGTCGAGCGAAATCATGATCAGGCTGACCGCAGCGCTTACCACGGGTATTGAGAAAACTATTGCACGTCCGATATCTTGATTCATGCCTTCTTTTTTATTTGTGGTCCCTTGTGAGACTGTTCTTTATAGGTATTCTCTAATTGAATCGCACGCTGGAAATGTCTGGAGTCCTTAAACCCAGCCATAACCATTACCTGATACGGATTTTTACGTTCGTTCGAAGGACGCTTGATCAGAGTCTGGTACTCCCTGATCCGCCATAGGTTCAGGTAACGCTTGAAATTCATGCTGTAAGTTTGATTGATAAAATTAGACATGACAGTACGGTTCACACCCATCGTCTCGGCCAAGTCTGTCAGTTTGAAATCAGGATTGAGATATGGTTTTTGTCGAGAAAAATAGTTTTCGAACGCCCTCCTGTTCAACTGTCCACGCGTGTTGTCCGGCGCATGACGCTGTTTGGCGGTCAGGCTGTTGTTCCCGGTTTTCTTTTCGTTGTCCGGAAACAAATAGGAGGTTTTGTAGGAGAGATATTGTCTGCGGATAACCTGGTAGGTAAGCAATATTTCCTGAGCCATAATGCATAACGCGTTCAGCCAGATAAGCCATTGGCTTGCGCCGACCAACGAAGGTAAAAACGCGATCAGCAATATAGCGATGGAAAGCATGAAGAACACGATGAGCCAACGCGATGATTTTATACTGAGATATTTCCGATCCGTGTCGGCCTTTTGAAGTACCGTCTGTTTATAATACCGCGACAACAATAGGCCGGTCGGAACGATATAGGCTACCGCTGTGATAAACCGCAGTAAAAGGCCGGATATGAAAAGCTCCGTATATCGCTCGAGCGGCGACAACCCGGTAAAAATTCCTTCCTTGGGAAGCGATATCCAAGTTGTCGCTATCAGGATGATTACCAACGTGGGTACCGGCCAAAGGTAATTCAGTACGGGAAAGTTTCTTTGGTCCCCTAAATAGGTCAGGTAATAAACGATGTTGTAAAACAATATGGGAATATAGATATACGACAGGGCAAAAGGAATATCGACCGGGAGGAATACCGGATCGTCAGCGCGCGCGTGCCATAAAAAGGATGACCACCATACGGCTATCAGGATACAATAAATGCTCACGACCCGCCTTAATTTTCTTTCGGCAAGATTGCGATAATTCCATATCAAGAAAAAGGTAAAGACCGAACATATGGCCGAACAAATTATCGGTAAAATATAGGTCATCAAGTTGCTGTATGTGGCAAATACTCCCATGTCAATCGAATTCAAATTATTCTTCTCGAGAGCGTATGTATGCAGGCTTTGCCCGGTGCGCTAAACTTGCGTAGGTAGACAGTCATAGACTCTCTGACATTTATAATATACAAAGATAACGCCCCTCCTCCGACAATCACGATGTTCAGCCGTGGACTCACTGGCATTATGGCATACAAATATAGTCCCGTTTACTGTATTTATCTGTATTACAGTTGATGATAATGGTTTCGTACACTTCAAAAATGAGTCCAGCTTTGATGTTTTGACATACTCGTTACAAAATTGCAGTTTGAGTAGATTGGTCATTACGATTTTGCGGATATGATTTATACGTTTTGGCATTATGCGATAACAAAGACGCCGTTTCTTTGTGCAGGGCAGAAAATAAAAGACAGCCCGGGTGCCGCAGCTGACTTCTTGAAATTATTTCGGTCAGGACAGACTGTAAAATTTGCAACGTAATAATTGACTATAGCTATAAAGTATGAACAATGGAATTATAAAACGGATGTGCGTTCTGCTGGCAATTGCCTTCGCCGGCATGACGCAGGGTGTCCAAGCCCAGAGCGTGGCTGTCAAGAGTAATGTTCTGGCGGATGCTTTCCTGAATCCGAATTTGGGAATAGAGGTCGGACTCGCACCCAAGTGGACTTTGGACGTTACGGGACAGTTCAACGCGTGGATGCTCTCGCACGATCGGCACTGGAAACACTGGGTTGTTCAACCCGAAGCCAGATACTGGTTCTGCGACCGCTTCTCAGGTCACTTCGTGGGTGCTCACATTCACGGCGGACAGTATAACATCGGAGGTTTCGACGGGAAAATCAATTTCCTCGGTACGGATACCCGCAAACTGAAGGATACCCGTTACCAGGGCTGGTTCGTCGGCGCGGGTATCGCTTATGGTTATGCGTGGATACTGGGGCGGCATTGGAACCTGGAGGCAGAAATAGGCTTAGGTTATTCCTATACACGCTATGACCGCTTCCAGTGTGCCGGGTGCGGCAGGAGGATAGAAACGGACAAACCGCACCACTACTTTGGGCCGACGAAAGCGGCAATCAACCTTGTTTATGTGTTTTAATCGTGTGCAAGATGAAAAAGAGATTATATATCCTATCAGCCCTTCTGGGCATGGTTGCGGCAGCGGAAGCGCAGACCGCAACCGACCTGCGGAAACAGGACATCGTGGACGGTGTTTCCGTGGAGAATCTCAGCATGGAACGGAACGGCGGATACATCGCCATAGACATGCTTTGGGATTTGTCAGGGCTGGACGTGGACGCTAATCGTGCCGTGCTTCTTACGCCATGGTTAGTCAATGGCAACGACTCGCTCGGCCTGCAATCGGTAGGGGTTTACGGCAGGCGACGCTATTACTTCTATGTGCGCAACGGCGAGAGTATGCTGTCGGGCAAGGATGAAACGAGCTATAAGGCTTCGGAGAAGCCCGATGCCATCGAATACCGCAACCTGGTGCCATACGCCGAATGGATGAACGGTTCCGTGCTGTCGCTTCATCGCAGTGACTACGGGTGTTGCAATACTTTGTTGGCGGAGCAGAATGGTCTGCTCGGACCATACACCGAGGCGTTTTTTCCCGAACTGGTATATGTGCGTCCGCAAGGGCAGATCGAAAAAAGGGATTCGCTCGAAGGCTCGGCGTTCATCGACTTTCCGGTGGACCAAACGGTGATTTATCCGGGCTATCGGCGCAACACCGCCGAACTTGGGAAAATACAGTCGTCGATCGACTCCGTGCGAAGCGACACGGATATAACCATCACCTCGGTATGGCTGAAAGGTTACGCTTCGCCCGAAAGTCCTTATGCGCATAACCAAGAGTTGGCCATCGGGCGTACCGCCGCATTGAAGAAACACATACAGCAACTCTACCGGTTTGAAGGCGATGTCATAACGACCGACTACGAACCGGAGGATTGGGCGGGATTGCGCCGCTACGTGGAACGGTCGAACCTCGGGCATCGCGAGGAAATCATCGCTCTGATAGACGGCGATTTGGAACCGGATGCCAGAGAGTGGAAAATAAAAAGCACCTATCCGGAGGAATACCGCTTCCTGTTACAGAACTGTTATCCGGCGTTGCGCCGCACCGACTACCGCATAGCCTACACCATCCGCAATTACAGCGACGTGGAAGAGATAAAACGAATCATGCGTGAGCGACCGCAAAAGCTGAGCCTGAACGAGTTCTACCTCGTTGCACAGGAGTATGAACCCGGTACGGACGAGTTCGCCGAGGTATTCGAGACCGCAGTACGCATGTTCCCGGACGACACCGTCGCCAACCTGAACGCTGCCAACGCCGCCATGCGCCGCGGCGACCTCACAGGTGCGGAGCGTTACCTGGCCAAGACGGGCGATTCGCCCGAGGCCGTTTATGCCCGAGGCGCACTGGCCATCCGGCAAAAGGATTACGACGGTGCCCGACGCTACCTGAACGAGGCGAAATCGCTCGGATTGGAGCAGGCCGCCATCACGCTCGAACAACTTGGGAAAAACGACATTAACGAATATAAATATCATTAATCAAATTAATTATACACGTTTATGAAGATGAATAAATTATTAGGCCTGCTCGTGTGTACCGCATTGTGTGCATGCTCGAACGACGAATCGGGAATCATTCCGAATGATACTCCGAATGTTTTCACCGGAGACAAAGCGTATATCAAGGTCCGCCTCGCTGATGCAGGTACCCTTACCAGGGCGCAAGGAGGTGATTTTGAGTACGGAACAAACGAACAGTCCATAAAAAATGCCAGCTTTTACTTCTATGACGCAGACGGTGTATTCGTGACACAGGGTGATGTTTGGACGGATGGCAGCGCCTCGACGACAACCCCTGCCGGAAATATCGAATTTGCGAGCAACAATATTGTTGTGTTGAAAGGGTTGGACAAGAAGAGCTATCCTAGGTATATGGTAACAGTGCTCAACAAACCGACCGGCTTCGTGCATGGAAAAACGCTCGATGAAATGCAAACGGTGCTTGCGGACAATAATGCGGAAGGCATTTACTATCCGGCAACAACCGATAACGTCACGACCAATTACTTTACCATGAGTACCACGAGCTACACCGAAACCAATCGGGAAAAGCATTTCGTAACGGAAGTCAATGAGGGAAACATCTCTCTTGAACCGATGACGGATGCGAGTGCCATTGCTAATACGGTGACCGTATATGTGGAGCGTTTGGCTGCCAAAGTAACTCTGAAAGTGTCCGATAACCTTCCCAAAGATGCAAACGGGCGTTATCCGATAAAAGTCACCGTGGCAGGCGAAAACAACTCAGCCGGAAGCGGCGATATCGCTTCGGAAGACCTCTACGTGGAACTGCTCGGATGGAAATTGAATGCTACGGCAAAGAAGTCGTTCATGGTCAAGAATATAGATGCAGCTTGGATGGATAATGACTTGGGCTTTACCTGGAACCGACCGACCGACCGCCGCAGCCATTGGGGCAAGTCGTTCAATTACGGCTTTTCCGGCTATCCTGAAAATGCAGCGGGAGTTCCCGCCAATTCCGAATATCTGAACTATGTCGATCTGGAAAACGGCTTAACAGCATTGGAAAATCCTGCCTATTGCGCTGAGAACACCAATACAAACACCATCGTTACCGCCAACTTCCCTACGGGCGTTACGAGCATCCTGCTCAAAGCCAAGGTTTGCGATGCAAACGGCAATGCGCTCGACCTCGTGCGTTACAACGGCCTGCTTTTCAAACAAGACTCCTTCCTCGAATACGTGCTCAACGTATTGCAGACGAGAAACCAGTTGGACGTGTGGTATGCAAACGGCACGGATGAGGAAGGGAATGCGAGATATACCCAGATCGGCAAAGAGTATGTGAAGTTGGAGCATGTGGGCGACGGAAAAGTAAAAGTGGTATTTACGAATGAGCATGGAACTTCATTGTATGCAGAGGACGGCTCCAACTGCTCGGATCAAACCATCACCGCTCTCAACGATGATTTGGCCTCCGCTTCCGCGGACGCCATCGCGTACAACGGCGGATTGATGTACTACAACATTCCTGTCGAACACCTCAATAATGGCGATGTCGCGGAAAACGGAACGATTCCGGAAGCCAAATACGGCGTGGTGCGCAATCACCATTACGTAGTCACCATTGACAAATTGGAAAAGATAGGCAGGGGAATCTTTGACGGAAACGAAAAAATCGTTCCCGGTGACGATCCGGACGCTTATTACGTAGGCGCGAAAATCAACATCCTCTCCTGGAAAATTGTCAGCCAGAATGTGGAACTTTAATGTTTCTTGAAGCAATCTTATTTTATAAACAACCATTCCATGAGGGGGGCCTCATGGAATGGTTTTAGAAAAGCGCTTCCGCTCCGGCGCAAAGCGAGGACGAAACCGGAAAGGGCGCGTCTGCCATTGCTCTCCGGAAATGAAAATTTCCTGCTGCATTTTCCGCGGCATATATAGAATAAAACAATATAAGTCAAATGGATATACGGCCTTACATAAAAAAAGCAAGCGGAAAGTTGCTGGCGGCCATCGCTGGAGCTTTGATGCTATATGCCTGTGACGGCTTAATCTATGACGGTGAAGGCGACTGCTCGGTGAGCTACCGTGTGAAGTTCCGTTACGATTACAACATGAAGTTTGCCGATGCTTTTGCCCATGAGGTGGACGTAGTGACACTTTACCTGCTTGATGCCGACGGCAGGGTGGTCTGGCAACGTACGGAACAGGGAGAAGCCCTTGCGGCCGATGGCTATGCCATGACTGTAGATGTAGAACCGGGTGAATACGGCCTGCTTGCTTGGTGCGGTACTACCGACAAAGGCTCTTTCTCGATACCCGCAACAACCGTCGGCAAACAATTGACCTGCACGCTTGACAGGCAACACGATGCCGGGAATAAGGCATTCGTCACCGAAGATCTCGACCGCTTGTTCCACGGATGGCTGCCTGAACAGACGTTCGGTAAAACCGAAGGTACGTACACTTATACCGTACCGTTGGTGAAGAACACCAATAACGTGCGAGTGGTGTTGCAACACATCTCGGGAGAGGCTGTGGACAAAGACAGGTTCGTTTTCACCATCACCGGCACTAACGGAAGCATGGATTGGGACAACACGCTGCTGCCCGACGAGCCGGTGACTTTTTACGCATGGCATACCGATGCCGGGGAAGCGGGTATGGACCCCGGGATCGAGGCAATGCCGATCGTATCTCGCGCCGTCTTCAGCGCGGCCATAGCCGAACTGACCGTGCCGCGCCTTGTGAAAGGTCAGGAGCTGCGGCTTACCGTAACCGACAAGGAAACGGGAAGAACGGTGTTCTCCATTCCCCTTATCGACTATGCTTTGCTGGTGAAAGGTTTCTATAACCGGGATATGGACGATCAGGAGTATCTCGACAGGCAGGATGTGTACGACATGGTGTTCTTCCTCGACGAAAGCGACCGTTGGCTAGATGCCTATATTTACGTCAACTCTTGGAAAGTGGTGCTGCACAACAGCGCATTGTAATAGGAGGAATGCAAATGAAGAATGTGGTACGACATATCGTCACGGGAACTATGATGCTCCTTGTGTTGTGGTGTACCTCGTGCAGCCATGACACGGAGACCTTCGGCATATCCGATCCAGAAACAGCTCTCAGCATCGGTCTCAGAGTGCCTGCAAAAAGCCCGAAGACCGGTGAAGGCTATGCGATCGGCGAAACCTATGAAAACTACATAGACGTAGAAAACAACAACTACAGGATATATTTCTTCACCTCGGACAATAAGTTCATCGCCCGTTTTGAGCCGGAATGTTTCGTGGTGACGGAAGGAAGCGATTACAGGGATTACGGTGTGCTCGGCAAGGCACCCGCCGCTTTGGCCGATCACAAAAACTTCAAGATGGTCGTGCTCGCCAACTGGACGCAATATGGCGACGATGCGATGAAGGCAGGAGAAACGTTGCTCGCGGATATCTGCAATGCCGGATGGGGGCAGTTCGATCGTTTTTCCTCTTTCGAGTTGGGACCGGAACGACTGATTCCTTTCTACGGTGTCCATGAATACAATAACATAGAGTTGAAGCCCGGAGTGACCACATGGCTGCCCGAGCCCGTTACCCTGTTGCGGGCCGTGGCCAAGGTGGAGGTGGTACTCGAGACGGACGGCCATTTCGACTTGTCGTTCAGCGAGGTGAAGATTCGTCGCTATAATAAAGCGGGGTATTGTGCCCCGAAAGACGTTTTCTCACAGAACGACTACGACCACGGCGGCGAGTGGAACAGCGATTACGTCAGCGGCTTGCACCTGGTGGGAAACGGCAACGACACGGAGGAGAAAACACAAGATTTCCGTTTCGTAAGCCGATGGACGGGGACCGACGGAAACAAATACGAGAAATGGATCGCTTACCTGCCCGAATACCGGAACATCGACGCAGGTGACCAATATTCGAGCATTGAAATGAGGCTCGATGCACAGACCGGAGAGGATGAACCGCATACCATCCATTTCGCCAATTACGACGAGAGCGGAAAGACGGATAATAACGACAACGCCAGGCGTTTCGACATCTCCCGCAACAACCTCTACCGTTTCACCGTCACCGTCCGAGACCACAGGCTCGCGGTGAACGTGCAGGAATGGAAATATGCTTATGACAACGAATACACTTTTGACTGATATGAAACGTTACACCTTATTCACGCTTCTATGGGCGGCCCTCGCCATGGGTGGCTGCACGAAAGATCTGACTCCGGAGGCAAATGGAACGAATAACGCCATCCTCGATGAGGGCGAACTGACGGAAGCCGTATTGAATTTGTCCGTCAATACATTTGCCGTTGAAGCACAGGCAAAGACACGGGCGTCTATACCGAGCAGCACACCTGAAATGGAGACTGCTCAGGAAAAAGAGGTGCACAACATCTGGGTATTCCAGTACGATGCGGCTACGAAAGAACTGCTGATAAAGCCGCGTTACTATACCATCACCGACCAGGCCATGTTGCAAGAGCTACCCGTATACCTGAAAGCCGGAGTGCCGTCCCTCGTATATGCCGTAACCAACACGGGCTATGATAATTGGGCCAATGACGGTACGGACGCTTCATGGCAAAAGTTTAAGGATTTGGAACAATTGAAGAAGCAGACCTTGCCGACCGCTTTCCCGTTACGGTCGATAGACAAGGTGTCGATACCCATGGCCGGAGCGAGCGGGCAGGTGGAGGTAACGACAGGCATTACGGTCACGGTACCGGTTACACGTATGTATGCCAAACTCAAAGTAAAGGTGGAGATGCTGAACGCAGAGATGGAACTGAACAACGTCAACGTAAGGCAAATTCCGAATATTTGCCGGGTAGAGACATTGGCTGGTGATGGAAACGGAGAGCCGATGAATGCGGTTCCGTTTCCTGGTGGAACGACATTCAGTTCCATAGCTTTTGCCGCTTCGGATTTGGAAAAGAGCGAAGATAAAGAATGGGCTGTTTTCTATGTTCCCGAAAACCTGCAAGGGGAAACAGAAATTCAGGGCGGGAACAAGTCTGATGTGGCTCCCTCCAATGCGCTTGTGGTGGATGTAACCACCGAAATAGGTGGTGAAAAATATCTCTATGTAGCTTATCCTGGAGGAAACTCACTCAATAATTTTAATATACAGCGTAACCAAGTTTACCGCATGACGTTGACTGTCACAGGAGAGAAAGGCCAAAACAATCCATCGTCCAACTGTTTTGTCGTGAAACCGGACGGGTTCCTCTCTTTTGAGCCCTATTACCGTGTAGAGACAGGGGGCGGATATAATTTTGCAGACTATTTGAATCCTCATGACGGGAATCTGAAAATAGCCCGTGTCGGCATTATCTGGCAAACCAAAGACTGCATCGGCGATAATACGAACGGAACGCTGGTACAGCTCGGGGAGAACACGGGCGACATTCATCAGAAAATTTATGTTAAAACGCAAAAGAAAGGGAATGCCTTGATCGGTGCCTACAACAGCAAGGGAGATATTATATGGTCTTGGCACATCTGGGTTACAGACCATGAGCCGGACAATCTCGGCAGAGCCGTTACTTATTATACATACGACTGGGACCAGAACGGCATATATCCCGAGAAGCCGCGCATTCAGGGCTATGCCGTCATGTCATGCAACCTCGGTGCATTGGCCGAGAATCAGCAAGGTATAGGAAGTGGTCTCCATCGGTATCCGGATGAAATGACGCAGGCTTTCGGCATGTTGTATCAATGGGGACGAAAAGACCCGTTCCCTCCTTTACGCAACATTGCAAACGAACATCAGGACTATAACGACGAACATACGGACCTGCATTATGACAACTCCAACCAGGCTGAAGTTCATAAGACATCCGCGACCGATGAAAACAAGCTGTTCCATTCGGTGATTGGAAGCGCCCTGACCGGAGCTGTCAGACACGCCATCGCCAATCCCACGGTTTTTATCTGTGGAACGAACGAAGCCAACCGAAATGAAAGTTATGTACAAACAAAAAGTAACTATTTCAATAATGGAGACTGGTGTCCCGTAGGAGAAAGCGACAACAAACTTTGGGGAGGACTGGAACCGGCCTCCGAGGGAATGAAGGCCTACACGATTAACCAGAACAACAATGTCCATTTATACGATAATTACGGAACGGAAAAATCCATTTTCGATCCCTGTCCCACGGGCTGGAGGGTTGCCTCGGGTGAATTGTGGCTCGAATTTACGAATACGGGGCTCAATCCGGGAAGCATGAGTGACATCAATTATGACGACAAGTTTCCGAACGGATATGGAATGAATATGTATATGCAGCAATGGAAAGAGGGGCCGACGTCTTATTTCCCGATGCAGGGAACGCGTGTGGGCGATGGAGGGGGTATTCGTACGAGCAGTTGTGGGAACTACCACAATGCGACCACGGACACGGACAACCGAGTGAACATTTTGCATATCCATATGAATCAAGGCCTGTTCCATATATTCGAATACCAATTCTATTTTTATTATGTAAAGTCGGTGGCGGGACCGGTCCGGTGCGTGCGCGATTCGAAATGAAACCGTGTACTATCCTTCATGGTATTTGGCAGGAAGGGTACTTTTTTGTGCCTGTGCCTCAAGAGGCAGGCAAATATTGATGACGGCAATTCTTACGGTGGAAGATTCATGCACTGATTCTGTAATGCCGGAAAAGTTGCCGTTGCCTGAAATGCCGCTATTTTGCCCACACCGAAAAATAGGGGTCGTACCTATTGAGCCGCTTGGGGAACGAAATGGATTTTCGTGACACGGTGTGCAGTCGTAAACACGCCTTTATAAGTGCAAAATTATTACTTGTAGGTCGTTCTTGGATATACAAAACACCGGTAGCCAGCGATCAATAATTCGATGTATTTCTTTTCGATGCAGTCTCTTTCGCTTCTCGAGAACTCGGGTGTATTTGCGTTCAGAGTAGACCTTGAGCCTTGTAAATCTGCATGTTGGAAGCTGCCTGAAATCCTCTTGATGTTCAAGCGAAGTAACGGGATAGTAACGTGACTTTGGTTTTAATTGGCTTTTTGAGGGTTGCACCTGGCTTTGCTTTTTTGTTTAGTTATCACCTACGCCGGTTATATACACTCCTCTTTTAGTCTTCTGCTCTCAATTTCCTTTTTTCTTTTTGCTGCAGATGATTTAATGCTATGATATGAAACTATATAGTGCCTGTTGTTTTCGATGACATGATTTGCACTTGTAGCGCTGCCTGCCGTTGCTCTGCGTTCCGTCTTTTACGCATGTGCCTCCGCAATATTTGCTTTCCATTTTTGCTATCCCCTAATTTGAAACATGAAGGTTGAATATCCGTTTTGAAAACTCGTTTTCGAAGGATTTAAGGGCACAAAAATACAAAAGGCGACTGTAATAGCCGCCTTTGTTTTACCTATGAAAGGAAAATTTGTATTGAAAGTCAGTGTTTTAATCTTTGAATTGGAGTCATCCCCTAATTTAAAACACTACCTGGCGGAGAGGACGGGATTCGAACCCGTGGTACCGGTTACCCAGTACGTCAGTTTAGCAAACTGGTGGTTTCAGCCACTCACCCACCTCTCCTGACCTTGTTAGCTGAATTGCGGCGGGAGCGCCGCAAGGCTCTCCAACCGGGCTACAAAGCTAAGCTATTTTTGGTTAATTCCAAAAAAATAGCACTAAAATATGAAGCGCGAGCTGATCTCCTTGTAGTTGTGCACGC
>ERZ791885.1381-NODE-1381-length-15942-cov-2.810663_pt1 | contig 15942 bp, 18 predicted proteins | sample MGYA00510159_ERZ791885 | MGnify/ENA primary metagenome ERZ791885 (study PRJEB30046, sample SAMN00792054) | human gut metagenome | study: EMG produced TPA metagenomics assembly of the A metagenome-wide association study of gut microbiota in type 2... | reverse complement strand
CTAATGCAATTATTCAGTAGACATTATTTATATTGAAAAAGAAGAGCTGATGCGCTATAATATAAGAGTCGTATCGGCTCTTTTTGTATTTTCGGAAAGAATTTACGGCTTATAACAGCATAGACGCTTATAAAATAAGGAGATATGGGAATAAATGAAATTAGAAAAGGTAATTGCCGAACCGCGTTTCATATGTCCCTATAACTCCTTAAAATCTCATAAAACCCGATAGTACCGCGGGTTTGAAAAAAATCACTTTAATATATCTTTATACTTCCCTATGCAAGTCCACACCAAAATGGTGTAGTAAATGGTGAAGTAAGGCTTATGTTAAAAACGAAAAAAGAGCCTATGCAATAACAATCCCCCACATTAAAAATGTGGGGGTAATTTTATAATATATGTATTTTATGAGAAATTGCCGTTATTATCGCAGGTGAGCACAACATGCGGCTCAATAGTATCTACTACAATCAAAAGAGCCTTTCTGATAAACTTCGCGTCCCCAATAGCTTTATTTGCTGAACGCTCGGCGGTTGCCGATTTGAATTCCCATGCGGAATCTTTAATCGAGTAGCTATATGAAGCCTTTGTGCAAAAAGCGGAGCCGTGTGAGCTTACCGTAAACGTACCGTTTATTGTGAAGGTGAGTAGCACTGTTCCGGAATCGTTCTTTGCAGTAAATGTTTTTTTGCCGGATTTTTCATATGTTGTTGCAAGCGGCATTACCGAAACGGGAGTTTCGTCCTCATAAACCGAAACGGTCACAGTATAACCGTCAACATACATTGTTTCCTCGCTTACAAGCCTTTGATTTTTTTCGGTTGCCGCCTCTGCTGCAGATATAGGCATAAAAGCACATATAATTGCCAAAAGAATAGCGGCTATTGATTTATTGATTGCTTTGTTCATTTGAGCTTTCCTCCGTAATTTCAAGTTCGCATCGTGTCGGGTTATGTTCCCTGTTCCATTTAATCATATGAGCCAATGCTCCGATTGTCATAAGGATAATAATAATTAAGGCGGAAATAACCGCTATCCAAATCCTTTTCGAGCGACACAGCTTTTTATTGATATGGATTCCGTCAAGCGAAGAAATATATTCTGCTACACATTGCTCCGGTTTGCCAAAATGATTTTCTAACAATTCGTATGTAACAGTAACCTTATCATTGCAAAACTCTATCAAGCTACCTTTTAATTCAGTATCAAGCATTTTTTGTAATCTTTTCGGGCAATCTTTCTTCGCCGCTTTTAAATATTTATTTATTATTTTTTCATTCGATGCCATTTGCTATTTCCTCAATATTATCCACCTGTAAAATTTTCAACACACCTGCTGTATGCAAAATGTATTCGTGCTTGAGGTCTTCAAGATATTTTCTGCCCTGCTCCTCCAAGTGATAGTAAACACGAACACGCCTTTTGCCTACCTTTTCCGAATGGTCGGATATCATCCCCTTTTCAACCAAGCGATAAAGCGACGGGTATAACGAGCTCTCCAGAATACGGTATAGACCGCCGCTTCTGTCGGATAGCTGCTGTGAAATTTCATATCCATACATATCGCCGTCCTGCAGCAGTGTAAGTATGGTAAGTTCGATAGTACCTCTTTTTAAATTATCTGAAATTGCCATATCCATTCTCCTGTCGGATATAATATAACAAAAATATATCTTGTTGTCAATACTATACACCAAAAGTTATTCTTGACAAACTTCACATTACTTGCTATAATAAAGTCAGCGGATTGTTCAACAATTACAAAAACGGAGGATGATGTTATGAAAATCAGAAAAGTATACGCTTCAAAGCTAATTTTTACACCTATTCTTTGTATTGGCTTTCGGGTGTGATAAGCACCCTATGAAAAATGCTTTAAGTTCAATTATTAAAAATTATCCTAACACTACAGAAAAAGGCGGCGCAAAAGCCAAGCTGTTAATAACAGCCTCAAGACCCTCGGTTTATTCGGGCTATGTTGCCAGCAGCTACGGAATGTCTCAGGTTACAAAATACACATCCATTAACGGAATCGCTTATTTTACAGGAGTAACCAAAAAAACTTTGTCGGTTACTCAAAGACCGTAGTATTAAAGCCTTAAATGTCTCCTGCCGATTGCAAGATCGGCAGGAGACACCTTGCTGTTTCTTATACTGTGAAATACACGTAATGTGTATCCGTTTTCGGAGAGATGACCCTTGCCTTTGTTTAAGAAAGAGAGGATATTATGCTTTGTAAGAGAATTGCAATTTATATTATTTGCCTTATTCTCATAGTCTTAACCGCCTGCAATTCCGGGAATTCACTTAATAACGGGTCTCAAAGCGGCAGTCCGCAGGCAGACGATATAAAATCATATTCTTTGCCCTCGGAGAACAGAAGGGGCTATAATCCGTTATTTGAGTCTTGTCCCGCGTCAACATCAAACGGTTATTACAGAGCGAATACCGTATCGAAAACACTTTGGTATTTTGACGCCGAAACGGAAAAAGGCTTTTTTCTTTGCTCGCAAGTCGGGTGTGCGCATAACGATGAAACCTGTCAGGCGTGGATAGGCGATGTGACCGGCTTTACGGAATATTGCGGAAATATTATTGCAATCCGAAAGTATGAAGACGGCAGTATCGATTTAGCCGTAAAGGATCTTTCGAGCGGTAAAATTAAAATATTGGAAAAATGGAAGGGCAATAATAAGGATTATTACGAAGCGTTTATTTTGAGAGTGGCGAATGATAATGCGGTGATTTGCTTATGGCATTATGTTTTAAAAGAAGAGGGCGCGGTGCTTAAGACTGAGGAGAGCGCCGCAAGCCTTAAATATAATATAAAAACAGGAGAAAAAACAGAAATGTTTCTCAATGAAAATGCCGCCTGCCTGAATGTGTTGGCATTTTCCGAAAAAAATGCATTGGTAAAATATATGCCCGAGAATGAGCTCGGCATATCGGATTCCGAGCCCGTTCCCGATTCGATGGACTACGGTACATACAAAGAAACCAAGGGCGGCAAGGTCACCTTCAGTGAGTGGAAAAGATATTATTTTTCCGAAAAAAAGCAGGAGCTCAGATTATATGATATAAATACATTTAAATACACGGTTGTGACGGATACCGCAAACCGTGGGTGGATTCCTTCGCCGAGCAACGCAGTCTACGGCGAAAAAACGGTATACATGGAGGATAATACCGTTTATTTATTGGATATAACAAACGGAAAATCGAGCAGGTTTATTACTGTTGACAATTTATCGAACTGCAGCCTGTTCGATCATAAAGTATTTATTACCACAGAACCCGCGCCCGAAGAATATCATTGGCAATATGCCGATTTGGAGAATAATGATTCATTGACCGTATATAACAATCTCGGACATACCGATGTTATGCAATTCAGTATTATGAGCGAGGGAGATGGCTTCTTTATTGACAGCGGAGGGCGGTATTTGAGCAAAAAGGATTTTTATACCGAAAACTATTCGGAATACACAGCCGAGTAGGTGCTGTTAATAAAATCTGACCGGAGTAAGAGCAATGATAATAGAACTCAAAAACCTGTCCAAAAGCTATGGAAATAAGCAAGCATTAAAAAATATCAGTTTAGAGCTGACCCCCGGGATATACGGCCTTCTCGGGCCTAACGGTGCGGGGAAAAGCACTATGATGAATATAATAACGGGCAATTTAAAGCAAACCGACGGCGATATTTTATTTAACGGTAAGGATATAGGCTCAAGCGGCAAAAGCTTCCGTCGCAGAATAGGCTACTGCCCGCAGCAGCAGACCTTGTATCCCGGATTTACCGCCGAGCAATTTCTGTTTTATATGGCTTCACTGCACGGAATGAATAAGAAAAAGGCGAGGGAGCGGATTGATTGGGCGCTGAAAATTTTTTCGCTTTATGATATAAAGGATAAAAGGATAAAGACACTGTCTGGCGGAATGAAGCAAAGGCTGCTTCTTGCGCAGTCTGTGCTTCACGATCCGGATATATTGATTTTAGACGTAAAATGAGGTATAGATGGTAGGCGTGTATGGAGTGTATACAGTTTGCTTTTAGAGGAAAATAGGTACATGATACACAGATAATGGAAAAGAATGTGTATTCAGTTGAATATAGAAATAAGTAGTAGGTATGAAAGAATAAGATTCTTCCATGCCTTTTTTTATTATAAAGAAAGGATAGGTTGCACAGTATCCGCCCGGTCATTTTAGTAGATCTGCTGAATAGCTTTCTCCCGGAAGTGTGGTATAGTCTTGTGCTTGGAACAGGGAAACGACACAGAAAGGAGAAAACGATATGTCAGTACAGCCAGATATCATCTGGAACGAGCAATGTCTGGGGATACGGATAGGAGAACAGGTATGTATCTATCTGAAAAAGCATAATGCGGAATACCAGAGACTGCAAAAGAAAATACTGGAACTTATAGAGAAGTATCCAGTGATAGAAACATTTATGGAAGCGGCTCAGTCAATCAGTCTGACAGCAGACGAACATCAGGCACTGCACCAATATTTCCAACTGGAGAACGGAAAGGAAATGATAGAAGAAGAATATCATTTCTATATGGGACAGGCACAGATGATTTCGTATGGTGCCATGCTTGGAAAAATCAAAAAAGCAGTGTCAGGAAAGGACGAAAGTGATACAAAGAAATTACTGGAACTGCTAATGGATACCTGGATTGATGAGGTAGAAAATGAACTGAAAGAAAATGCAGTGTACCAGAAAATGCTCGAAAAAATATCAAAATATGAAGATCAGGTTCAGGCAATGGGACTTGAAAAAGAAAAACGAAAAATGATAGATGCATACGTTACGAAAGTAAATGAGAGATGGATTCTATATGCGGAATCCTTGTATCAGGCTGGTATGCAGAAAATCCTGGAATTACTGAATCTGTAAAAGAGACGGATAAAATGGGGAAGCACGAAAGACACTTCCCCATTTGTCACTTCTATTCATCTTTGCCATCAATGAGAAATATGTATGAAACCTGAAAGATTTCAGCAATGGCTTTTAATTCAAGATCAGTGACATAACGCTTGTTTGTTTCGATTCTGGTGATTACATTTTTATCCATATCGTAACCAGCTAACTGGAGTTTATAGGCAAGATCACGCTGAGACATATTGTGGGTCTTGCGAAGTTCAATCAATCGCTGGCTAATCAGATTCTTCTCACCAGACTGTGTCCTTGGCTTTGGCATCTTAAATCTCTTCCTCTCTGGTAAACAGATGGTTTGTCTCACTTTTTGCACCATCTGTATTGATTTTAACGATTGGACAAGGTAGAATCGGTTGTAAAAGTGAGACAAGGACAGAAGAGAAGGGAGAAATATATGGAGCAGGCAAAAATAGAACAGCTTGCATTTTTATATTTATGCAGCGAGCATGATAAAAGGTTATTGCTGAAAAAAGAAAAAATGCCGTTAGCTGATTTTGACAGGTTGACCTACTTGATTTACCATTTAGGTTTTAAGGAATATCATATAAAAGTATGGATGGAATTTGCTGGGGACTTCCAAAAGGAATGGGATTGCCTGGAAGCACTTCAGGAAACAGGTGGGCGTGTTGGAAACATAGATAGTACAGAATCAGAAGTTAAACTCCATGAGATGTGGATTCAGGATTTTTGCAAAAGCACACCAAAAGAGATCGGAGAGTGGATACAAGACCTAGATTATAAATAAAAAATATGATATCATTAGTGGTAGAAATCGAATTTTGTTAGGAAATGACACAATAATGAGTAGTGATAAAGAAATTGCTCATAGCATTGCGATATATATAAAGCTATAGGGGGATGTTATGACAGAACAGCAGTATAAGGATTTATTGATAGCAACAGCAAAGATGAGTGATTATGAGCATAAAGATGAGGTGGTGGAGGCGCTTAAAGTTGCTTCTGTTTCATTTCAAAAGGAATGGGCTTTTACATATCATTTGCCTGATCATCGTCAAGAGTATATTATTATTAGCGTTGTTCCAGATAAATTAATTGTCTTGAAAGAACATGAAGATTTTGTTGATGATTTGTGCAAACAGGTTTATGAACCAAACGATTATAATGAGTATAGCGGATTGGTATTAAAACCCGGAATACTTAATATTGCACCAGAAGAAGTAAGCCAAGAGATACTTTTTGATGATATACAAAATCGGATAATTGATGAAATTCGAGAAGCAAAGTTCTCAATTTGGATAGCAATGGCATGGTTCACCAATAAAAAAATATTTGATGAATTATTGAAAAAAAGAAATGAAGGGTTAGATGTAAAAATTATTATTGATAATAATCGTGTTAATAAGGAGAAACCTTCGTTCACTTTGGAAGATCACTTTGAGGTTTATCGGGTGGATGTGATGTCAGAGCGGTACAAAAATATAATGCATAGGAAGTTTTGTGTGATCGATTTAGAAGTTGCAATGCACGGTACTTTCAATTGGACAAACGCTGCAAACTATAATAAGGAACATTGGGATGTAGATCATAATAGAGAAACAGCAAAAACATTTGCAGAAGAATTTGTGAAAATGAGAAGAGATGCTGAATTGTCGATGTTGTGGCTTGATTTTTGAATGGAGTATGTTCATGGATTTAAAAGAATTTTATTTTCAAAATATAAAGGAATCCGAATACCATTATCGTTTTCTGGAATCTGTTAAAAAGGTAAATTATACATATAATATTTTTTATGGTGAAGAAGAAACTCAGAATTATCAATTTGAGATTTATGATGTTGAAGAAGCAATAACGAAATTTAAAGAATTGTGTCAGCCAGATGTTGATTTTTCAGGTGAAAATAAATGTTGGTTTTATCTAATAACATATTATCTACATATGCTCGGTTATGAGATAAAAGAGTTTCCTAGAATACTAGCAAGACCCCCTGTTGATCCAACAGACTTTACATATAGAGATATTAGAAATCGAATTATTGCTCTAGGTGGAGATGATAATGGAACTGTTCGTTATGCGACTAGAAGAACCTTTGTAGCAGATCTGACATTTGAGCAAAAGTCTTGTAATATTGAAGTGAACGATTCTATAAATCAGAAATTTATTGAAATTTCTACTAGACAGGCATCTTTCAATAGTATGCATATAGATGAAAAAATTGCTGAGATTGCAAACCTTATTGAAAACCTGTTGAAACAAGATGGAAAATTTATCACACCAGAATATGAAGATGTATGTTGTGGCTTCATTGACGATACGATAGTAAAGAATTATAGAAAGAAAATGCAGTGCTTTAGACATTGCACAGATGAAGCAATAGAGGAAAGAAAGACATACTCCGAAGAACAAAAAAAATTCCTTGTTGATTATGGACTTACAATGGTAAAAGCTATTCATGAATTGGTGAAATAAAGAATAGTAACATAGGCAGCTAGTAGGAACATTTTAAAGCAGTATTTATGTGCTACAAGAACAGAAATAGAGAATCCAAGTTATAAATTAATTAAAAGTGATAGCATACAGTTATGCATATTTGTTTGTAAATATACATAACTGTATTTTTTATTACGGGCAGGGCTCTTCGGGGTTCTGCCCTTTTTCTCTTTTTCCAGACCGAAAGACCACCTGCTGGAAAAGAACAAAGAAAACCAGAAAGGATGTGGTGACTTATCATTATAGGAATTGACCATGGATATTATGCCATCAAAACTCCCCATGTGTGCTTCCCGACAGGATTGACCGGGTATGATTACGAGCCGTACACCATGCAGAATGTCCTGCAGTACAATGGGAAATTTTATGTGTGTGGAACCGGGCGGCAGACGCTGGTGAGAAGCAAGACTTCCAATGACAATTATTATCTTTTGACAATGGCAGCTATTGCTCAGGAAATCCGCTATCGCCGGGGAGAGAGGAAAACAGATGTGGTTCTGGCAGCCGGCCTCCCACTGGCAAGTTTTGGCAGGGAGAAAAAAGGTTTCCGGGAATATCTGTTTCGGAAAGAGCAGCCTCTGCGTTTCCGGTACGAGGATGAGAGCTATGAGATCCGGATTCAGGATGTAAAACTGTTCCCACAGGGATACTCTGCCCTGGCTCTTCACCCGGAATGTGTTCGGGATGAGCCTTCTGTTCTTCTCGCAGATATCGGTGGCTGGACCGTAGACCTGATGCGGCTGGACAACAGTGTTCCAAATGCCGCTACCTGCCGCAGCCTGGAACTTGGTGTGATCCGGTGTGTGGATGAGATCACCGAGCAGGTACGCAGAAATACCGGACTGTCTGTAACGGATATTCAGATCGAACGTGTTCTGAACGGCCAGAGCTGCAGCATGGACCCGGCCGCAAAAGAAATCATTGTCCGGCAGGGAAGACTCTACACGGAGAAAATACTGTCTGCAATTATGGAAGCCGGGTTCGATCTGAAGGCAATTCCGTCCGTGATCATGGGCGGCGGAGCCAGCATTCTGAAACGGCACGTGACACCGCAGGACAGGCTGTGTCGGCAGATTTACCTGACAGACATACACGCCAATGCTTCCGGCTAGCGGAAAACGAAGTCCTCCACGATATTACCCTTGTGGCAAAAGCAGGACAAAAAACTGCCCTGGTTGGTGAATCCGGTTCTGGCAAGAGCACCCTTGCAAAACTGTTGATCCACTACTATGACCCGCAGAAAGGGAGCATTTCCATTGGCGGGCAGAAACTTTGTGATATGAGCCTGGAGGCATTGAACAGCCGCATTTCCTATGTGGCTCAGGATCAGTACCTGTTTAACACCTCCCTGCTGGAAAATATCCGTCTTGGACGTTTGGATGCTACCGATGAGGAAGTAATGGAGGCGGCGAAGAAAGCCCAGTGTATGGAGTTTCTGGAAAAGCTGCCGCAAGGTATTCACTCCATGGCGGGCGATGCGGGGAAAATGCTTTCCGGGGGGCAGCGCCAGCGAATTTCCCTGGCGCGGGCAATATTGAAGGATGCCCCGATTGTAGTGCTTGACGAGGCCACGGCCTATGCTGATCCAGAAAATGAGGAAAAAATGGAGACTGCTATTGCGGAGCTGGTGAAGGGAAAAACCTTGGTAGTTATCGCTCACAAACTTCCCGCTATAATGAACGCAGATCAAATATGCGTTATGGATCACGGAAAGATGGTGGCAACCGGAAAACATCAGGAGCTGATTCAAGCTTGCCCAGAATACCAAAAGTTGTGGAAAGCGGCTCAGGACAGCGCCGAGTGGAAAGTATCTACTGCAAAGGAGGGAAGATAAATGTTTGCATTGATTTCAAGAATCCTGAACCTCTCCGGGAGGTATAAAAGCCGTATTCAGGCTGCATTTCTATGTGCATTTGTCGAGTCCATTCTCTCCAAAATGCCGATCTTCATGGCGTTTATTGTCTTGGCCGGGTTTGCTGATAATACGCTGACTGGAAAGACCTGTCTGTTTGTCGGACTTGGATTATTAGCTGTTGTAGTGGTTCAGACAGTGGTTCACTATTTGAGCGACCGTCTGCAAAGTGCCGCTGGATTTATGATCTTTGCTGATAAACGGATGGAGTTGGGAAATCATTTAAGAAAAATGCCGATGGGTTACTTTACATCGGGGAATATTGGAAAAATCAGCTCTGTTCTCAGTACGGATATGGTATTCATTGAGGAAGTTTCTATGAGTACCATTGGCAACATGATGAGCTATATGCTGTCTACTTTGGTTTTAGCTGTTTTTATGTTCGTACTGGATTGGAGACTTGGGCTGATTGCGGTAATCATTACCTTGCTGGCATCACTGGTTGCAAAATATATGAATAAGGTTTCCTTCAAGGAGGCTGTCGGGCGTCAAAACCAAAGCGAGAATTTGACGGATGCGGTCTTGTCTTTTGCTGAAGGAATTGGGGTTATCAAAAGTTACAATCTGCTCGGAGAAAAATCTGACGAATTAACGGAAAACTTCAAAAAATCAAGGGATGTCAATACGAAGTTTGAGCAGAAAATGACACCGTGGACCACTGGCTTAAACATTCTCTATGGCGTGGGTATTGCCGCTATCTTCGGTTTATCCGTTTTTTTACATCAGGAAGGCGTACTCTCCCTGGCTTATCTTTTGGGCGTGCTGCTGTTTGTCTTTGATCTCTTTGGACCTCTGAAAGCTCTTTATGGAGAAGCAACCCGACTAACCGTTATGAACGCTGCCCTTGATCGTATTGAAGCGGTATTGGATGAACCGGAACTTTCCGACAACGGCAAGCAGCATATTCCGGCTCAGGCACAGCCGGGACAGCCGGAAGTCCTGTTCAACGATGTTACATTTGCTTATCAGGATAAAGAGGTTCTGCATCATATCAGTTTTGCCATGAAGAAAAATTCTATGACAGCGCTGGTTGGACCGTCCGGTAGCGGTAAGTCCACCATTGCAAACTTGCTGGCGCGACTTTGGGATGTAAAATCCGGCAATGTGACGATAAGGGGCGTGGATATTCGCAATGTACCTCTGTCGGAATTGATGGATCAGATCAGCATGGTATTCCAGCGCGTGTATCTGTTTCAGGACACCATTTACAACAATATCATCATGGGAAAGCCGGATGCCACGGAAGAAGAAGTCTATGAGGCTGCCAGAAAAGCCCGCTGCTATGATTTCATTATGGCTTTGCCCGACGGATTCCAAACGGTGGTTGGTGAGGGCGGTGCAACACTTTCCGGCGGCGAAAAACAGCGTATTTCGATTGCCCGCTGTATTCTGAAAGACGCGCCTATTGTCATTTTGGATGAAGCTACCGCAAGTGTAGATACGGACAATGAAAGCTATATTCAGGAGGCTATTTCCGAATTGGTGAAGGGAAAGACCCTGCTTGTAATCGCTCACCGCCTAAATACCATCCAGAACGCCGATCAGATTTTAGTTATAGACAACGGCCAGATTGCACAGCAAGGAACCCATGAGGAACTTTTGAAACAGTCTGGTATCTATCAGGATTTTGTCAATATCCGAAAGAGTGCGGCTGGCTGGAGTCTTGCTTAATGACGAAAGGAGCTGCCTATGAAACTTCATACTGCCGGAGAGGATTATTTGGAGGCCGTGCTTATACTTCAAAAGAAGCTCGGTATGGTGCGTTCCGTGGATGTTGCTCGGTACATGGAGGTTTCAAAACCCAGCGTATGTTACGCAGTAGGAACTTTACGAGAGGGCGGTTTTTTGACAACAGACGAAAACCATTATATACACCTGACCGACCTTGGCCGGGATGTGGCTGAAAAAATTTACGAACGCCATTGCTTTTTTACCTATCAACTTATAGCCGTTGGAGTTAATCCACAAACTGCAGAAGTTGATGCTTGTCGCATGGAACATGCAGTCAGTGATGAAAGTTTTCAAAAACTGAAAGAGCATGCGATGAGAGGGATTGCTGCACAAAAAATTGACAATACATTTGATAATTTTCCTGTGAAGAAATAGAAAATGTTGCTTTGCTAAAATAGATTAAATATGAAAGACACAAAATACAAGATATTAGCATATTTTGACAATCAATCATATCGAAAACTATTCAATGAGATAAACTCAGATTATGCAGAAAATCTACAAATTTTACTGCATAATTTGAGTTTATTTTCTTATGATGTGCTTATAATAGGAGTGATCCTTTATAAAGAGAACATAAGTAATATTATATCTGCTATTAGAAAAATAACGCAGATACCAATTATTATTTTGGCGGATGCTTCTTCTTTATTGTGTATGTCATGGAAAAAAGAATCAATATACGCTGGTGCAGATTGTGTAATGGATATAAATAGCACTATAGAAGAAGTAGATCTGCAGATTTTTTCATTGGCACGACGAAACAATAAACAAAAAATAACTCAAAAGCAATCCGAAACGATGATTAATAAGGGAAAACTTGTAATGGATCATAAGAAACATAAAGTATTTTGGAATAGAGTAGCGTTACATTTAACACGACAAGAATATAATTTTTTATACTTATTAGCGGTGACACCGATGAGAGTATACACATTTGAACAGATTTACCAGCTTGTATGGAAAGATTATTCCGTTGGTGATATTAAAAATATCATTTGGTGTCTGGTAAAGCGATTGAGAAAAAAGCTGAATGCCGTTGAAGATGGTGCCGGGAATTGCATTGTCAGTGTGCGAGATATAGGCTACAAATTTGAATTGAATAAAGAAAACGAACAGCAGTAGTATCCGAAATACAGGTTAAAAATTTGAATTGAATAATGAAAATGAGCAACAGTAAGGCGAATGATCCGTAAAAAGATTGTCCGTCTTATTTTTATTTATTCTGGAAAGAAGGTGATAAAAACTGACCGTCAATTGACAGGTTTCTGACCGTTAGCTGACAGGTGCATCCGATACACTGTGCCTTTGTAAAGATATGATTACAAAGGAGATCCGTGTTTGCAGGGAGACAGCAGAGATGCCGGACATTCCTGTAGACAGGAAGAACGAGCCAGGTCACCGCCACACTCCGATTTGATTTCGCAAAAATTCAGATCGGAGGAAAACATAAGTGGCTTACAATAAAGCAAAAGAAGAATATAGATGGAACCAGTGGAAAGCAGAGGAAGAGAAGATCCTGCGTGAACAGGGCGTGGATGAAGAGACGATCCAGAAGCTTCGGGAGTATGACTGGGACGATTTCAATGCAGAGCGGAGATTCCGGGAACACCAGACCTCGCTTCTGGACTGTATGGAACTGCTCCTGGAAGAAAAAGAAACCAAAGAGTCCCAGCCGGAGAGCGTAGAAGCCCTGCTGGATACCGTGGAGAACGAAGAACTGCTTCAGATTCTGTTATCAACTGATAAGAAAACTCTTCAGATGATTGTTCTGAAGATGATGGGATATGCACCAAAAGAGATCAGTCATCACATGGAACTGCCGGAGCAGACGGTTTATACAAGACTGCGGAGATTAAGGGAAAAGATCAAAAAGTCCATGAAATTTGAATAAAACAAAAGGTTCTCATCGGCTGACTATTAGAACGAACAGACAGGAGGATTGATACGATGGATGAGAAAGAAGTGTCCGAAATGCAGGAAGAAATGATGACGGTACTGGTAGTCGAGCCGATGAAGGCCCCCTATGTCAAGCACATCCCAAATGAGCTGGAGGATCTGCAGCAGGCGGTAGGCGGTGACATTGAAATGACCTATCCGTTTGATGATGAAGTTGGAATCCTTTTAAACGGCAATGGAAAATTTGAGGGATTGCCACTGAACCGGGCGTTATATGATGATCATGGACAGGTCTATGATGCGATAGCCGGGACTTTCCTTGTAGTAGGGCTGACAGAAGATGATTTTACTTCGCTGACACCGGAACAGATTGAAAAGTTTAAAGAAAAATACCAGTCACCGGAAATTTTTACTCTGTTTAACGGAGAACTCCATGTGATGAAGATGCCGCCGGAAGAAGAAAAAGAACAGAAAGAAAGCCGGAAGAACGATGCAAAACAAAAGAATCCGGCAAAGAAGAAAAACAGATCCGGGGCTGCAAGATAAAATATTTTTTTGTGAAGTGAATAAAAAAATACACTGCCATCGGCTAGTAAGCAGAGGGACATCCCTCGGCTGTTCTTTGGCAAGTGAATATCGGCACTACAGGTACGTTCCCAACCGTAGAAGCGTGACAGTATGAGCGCCATGATTAAGTATAGGGTAAAGATTCTTAGACTTGGAGCGAGAAAGCATAGCTGTGAATAAGGCGGTGGCAGCCTTTCGCCAGGATCACGGATGGGGGATAATGATACACGTTACCAGCCAGAGAGCGGAAGATGGACTCCGGGTTGTAATCAGAAAGACCCCCAGGACATCTGTGAGCGGCGGCAGGCCAGCCGCCCGCCTGTAGTGTCCCCTTTCCCAGAAGAAATACAGGGATAGTTCCGGGGGTGCGAGGTCAAATGCGGAACAGCAAGATAAAAAAGAAATCAATGAAGAAGTGTGTCGTTGATATCAGATACCATGCGGCTGTAGGAGACTACAGCCGTATTCTTGTGGTATTAACGTCACATCAAGGGGAGAGAACAGATGGAAGAAACAAAAAGAAGTGGAATGAGCAAGGATCAATTCTGGAATCTGATTGAAAAAGCAAAGGAAGTGTGCGGCACCGATCTGGATGCTTCGGCAGTGTGGATCAAGCAGCAGCTCTTCTATATGACACCGGAGGATGTCCTCCAATTCCACAATCTTGTTTACAGTTACCGGGATGCGGCTTATAAGTACGGCTTATGGACAGCGGCAGGTATTATGATGGAAGCAGGGTGCAGTGATGACAGTTTTTCCGATTTTCGGATGTGGCTGATCGCCCAGGGAAAAGAAGTTTATCTGAATGCCTTAAAAGATCCGGATTCCCTTTCCGGCGTGACTCCGTATGGGTACTGTAGTTTTGAAGCGTTGGGATACATCTCATCGCAGGTCTACAGTGCCATGAAAGGGAAAAATATCTATCAGGACAGTACGGCAAGAATGCAGATGGAATGTTATGAGCAGGTGATCCGGGATATTGTGTACCATCCCATGATCGAGTATCCGCTAGAATTACCGGAAGCAATGGTGGTATATCCGAAACTCTGTGAATGCCATTTATCCGAGCAGGTAAGGAAAGCTCCTCAGAAAGTAAGGACATGGAATGTTTCCCGGACGGATATCCGAAGGATGATGGCAAGAGGGAATGCTGCCATAAAGAAAATGCAGGAACAGGGAAATACACCGGAAGCGACCAGACCCGTCCGTAAGGGTACGGTAAGATAAGCTTTCTGGCAAGGAGAAGTAATGTGTTATAAAAATGAATATCAGAAAAGGGCACATGGCGAAGTGGAACAGATCTTTCGGGAGCTTCTCCCGGAAGCCGGGCTTCATGTAAGGGAAGAACAGATCCGTCTCTGCCATGAAATGCTGGATGCCCTTATGAAAAATGAAATCACGCTCTGTGATGCAGGCGTCGGCATCGGAAAGACCTATGCCTATCTGACAGCCTGCATCCTGATGCGGAAATATAGTGTACTGCATTCCGGTTATTCGGGATGTGACAGGCGGTCTGTAGTGGTATCCACTTCCAGTATCGCCTTACAGAAAGCCATCATAGAGGAATATGTTCCTTTCTTATCGGATGTACTGTTAAAAGCAGATCTGCTTCAGGGAGAATTAAAAGCAGTCGTCCGCAAGGGAAAGGAACATTTTGTATGCGATTACAGGCTGGCCCAGAGATTAGAGGCAGTCCGGGACAAGAATAAAAATCAGGCACAGATGGAGGCATTGAAGTCCCTCCGGCATAACTTTGATTTAGATTCCGTACATAACCTGAGCGGTTTTGACCGCAGGCTGGTGTGCGTACCAAAATTCTGCCCTAGGGAGTGTCCGGGAAAAGTAGAATGCCGTTATCAGAAGCATCTGGATAGTTCCAGGAAAGAGGACATTTTTTTACAGATTTGCAATCACAATTATCTTCTGGCAGATGCCATGCACCGGGCAAATGGGTACCGGCCGCTTCTGGCAGATTACAGGGCTCTGGTTGTGGATGAGGCCCATAAACTCCCGGAAGCCGCCAGCCAGATGTATGGAAGAAGCATTGGAAGGGAAGATGTGCAGGAGATTGCTTACTTTTTAGGCAGAGAGCATAAAGGCACGGATGGAAAACGGCTGATGGAAGGGTTTTCTGCACTTCAGGCGGAGATCCGAAAGCATCGGAAAGATGGCACAGAGGACATGGCTGGAAAAGAAAGTTTTTATTTTCCGCCGGGAGCTGGCACAGCCTTAGCCCAGATGCAGGAAAGGCTTCAGCTTATGATCAAAAGGCTTGCCGGGAATATTCCTTACTGGATCTTTCGGCGGATGGAAGAGATGGAAGAGCTGTTCGGATGGTTTTTAAAGAACGACAAGCGATATATTTTGTTTTTACAGCAGGACAACCGGGGACATTTAACCTTTATGGCAGTCAACCGGGAGATCCTGAAGTATC
>ERZ791885.1378-NODE-1378-length-15985-cov-2.782235_pt1 | contig 15985 bp, 18 predicted proteins | sample MGYA00510159_ERZ791885 | MGnify/ENA primary metagenome ERZ791885 (study PRJEB30046, sample SAMN00792054) | human gut metagenome | study: EMG produced TPA metagenomics assembly of the A metagenome-wide association study of gut microbiota in type 2... | reverse complement strand
TGGCCTGCCTGGTCTGGCAAAGATAGGTCTTGAAGAGGATGATGCACGTGAATACCAGATGGATATTTACCATACTGTTTTGCTTAAGGATGTCATCATGCGCAACCAGATAAGAAACGTGCCATTCTTAGAGAACCTGGTGCGTTTCCTGGCAGATAACACAGGTAAACTCATCTCAGCCAACAGCATCTCCAAATATATGAAATCTCAAGGAGAATCCATTGCTTCGGCAGCTATCACCAATTACATTTCCTTCCTTTGCGAAGCCTATATCCTGCATAAGGTGAACCGCTATGACATCCACGGCAAACGTATCTTTGAAACCAACGATAAGTTTTATTTTGAAGACAACGGCATTAGAAATGCCATTGCCGGGGGAACACGTGAAGGAGACATTGAGAAAGTGATAGAGAATATCATCTATCAGCACCTCATACGCTTGGGCTATCAAGTATATGTAGGACAACTGCAAGCTGGAGAAATCGACTTTGTATGTACCAAACCAGGCGGCGAACGCATCTACGTGCAAGCTTCCTATATCATAGCCGACGATGCAACCAGAGAGCGTGAGTTTGGCAATCTCCGTGCCATCAAAGACAACTATCCGAAGTACGTTATCTCCATGACTCCTCTGCTCACCAAAAATGATGATGACGGCATCACGCACCTGCATCTTCGCAAGTTCCTGACCGAAGGAATATAAATAACAGGAATTTCTCAGATTGGGCACACAGTGTATTCCCAATCTGAGGATTCTTTTATTCCTCCCCATTCAGGCATTCGCCCGTCTCATAACTCTTCGTCATATCCTTTAAGATACCGATCATCTCCTGCCTCAAGTTCTCGGGTTTCAGTACGATGATATTTTTGCCATGCCACAACAGTTCCTGAAGGAAATCACGACTGGGGCGAACGGTGAGGGTATATTCCCGATACATTCCGTCTTTCGACTCCTTCACTTTCTGCTGACTCTCGTGCAGCGGAACCTCCTCGATGTAATTGTATTCCGGATAGAAGGCACGGATGCGGATTTTCTCCACGGGCACATCCTCCATCCGATAGATGCCAAAGCAATCTTCATAATAATTCTCTGGAGTCAGAAACTTCTTCATCTTTGCCGGCAACGGATGCTTCTCGCAAATAAGCTTCAGGAAACTGATGCGGTCAAAAGGAAGACAGCGAACGAGTTTTCTCACATCAACCTCAGCATTCAAATCAGCATCTCCATCAACCTCAGCACTTGAATTCTTCACTCTTCGTTCTTCACTCTTCACTTTCACTCCCACAACGTACCATCGTTGTTTGAAGAATCTCACGAAAGCCGGTTGCAGCACGATATCGCTCTCTGCTCCGAAACCCGAAACATACTTAAACTTCAGCAGATATTGCTTATCTATCGCTGCAAGAATATCATCCAGATATTCCGTGGTGTATGGCGGCGTATCGAGCATCACCTTGTTATGAAATTTCAGCATATCACCAAGCGAAGCCAACCGCAGGGAACTCAGCATCCATTCCGTTACATCATCATTAGCGATCGGATCACGCTTCAGATAATACCGATAGCCGTCGCTCTTGTCGCATTCCACAGTAATACCAAACTGCGACTGGATATTTTCACGATAACGATGAAAGGTACGTTTGTCCAGCTCATCCTCATCCTGATTAGCGTTGGCATCACGCCACTCATTAGCAATCTCCTCAAAGGTAAGATGCTTACGATCCAAGAGGCCTATCAGCCAACTATAGAATTTTACACGATTGTCCATTATCTCTAAATATTTACGAGAAATGCCTAAAAAGAAAAGGAGAAAAGATAGCCAACAAAATGGTAATGCTAAATGCTGGCGTTTCTGACTTTTGTCATATACCAATGCGCGATACACTTGTGCCCGATGCTTGAAATGAACTGTGAACAAACTCGTCTCTTTGCATGAAACACATGAATTTTTAATAATGCTAACACAGACCTATTGCCTGATGTCAGCCTCTTGCTGCCTCTATCTTTTCTCCGAAAGTTTTAATCTACTTAATGAAAATTTCAATCCTCGCTCCATTATCGGGGCAAGTCTTGCAAATCCACCAAATCTACAGTCCAGTTCAAACTCTGAATTTTCAGGTCGAGTTCCCGATACTGCTTGGCATAGGTATCAGCCTCCTTACGAAGAGCCTTTATATCTATGGTTCTAACATATTTCAGTTCGTTTCTGCCAAAGCGAGTATCGTTGGCAGCTACGTAGTTCACCACCTCTTTCAATGCCTTGACACGCAACGACAAGACGTCTCTCTTGGCTATCAATCGAGTCAAGGAGTCTCCGTCCTGAACTATCTGAACGTTGGTGATGTTGATGCGATAAATCAAGTCTTCCAACTGGACGAGTGCTTCATCCAGTTCCTTGTACAATTCCTCCACGTTATCGCAAGGTTCATCGCCCTCCTGTACTTTGGCGCTTTCCTTGATACGTTCTTTCAGTTGAGCCACTTTCTTCTGCAAGTCGGCTCTGATGCTCAATGCTTCTGCTAACTTCATAATCTTCTATTTTTTATATATGACGTTAAACTTCTTGTTTTATTATGTCAAGGTCTCAGCCTTTTTGTGTTCTACCCAAGCAAGGCACATCCTCAGGCCAATGAGGGTTGGTTTCATTTCCATCATCAGCATAACGAAAATCTCGCTGTTCGGATATATTGCGGTCGTATTTCAGTTCCACGCTCACCGTGAAGTCATCCATACGAAGAATGTCTGGCAGGCACCAAGGCTCATGAGTATGCAAGGCATGCATCGCATAACAGATACACAAATGGTCGTACGCCTTGTTGTGCAGATAGCCTTCCGCCCACGACGTGCCATCGTCGAGCGTATCAGTCAACTCTCTCAACGTATCCTCTTCGGTGCCGAAAAAGTTGGCAGACGCACCATTCACGATGGTATCCATCTTGCAATGTCCTGTACTGAGCAACTCATCTGTCAGATGAATCATATAGTCGAAGTCTGAACCGTAATAGTCATCATTCTCCAGATGCAAGACCGAGTCTTTGTCAGCATACTCGAATCGAAGCGTACTGTCCAAGTCGTAGCAGAAACGGTCGTCCACCTTGTATGGCGAACGGTAGAGCATAAGCCAAAGGTTACGGCACTGCTCAAAACACTCCAAGGTGAGCTTGTAGAGTTTGTCGTTCAACTGGCTCAATCGTTCCACCTCGGCAGCAGTAGGATGAAGCATCATCTCGTCGAGCGTCACCTCACGAAGCCCGAGCAAATCGTCCAGCAAATCCCGCTCCGTATCACTGAAGTTACGGAAGAACCAACCTGGATTATTATCCTCACAATTCACCACCATCTTGATACGACGTTCCACATCTTGTATGATGGCACGCTTGTCCTCTATCGTTGACTTTTCTCTTAGAAAATCAACGAAATTGCAGTGAGGCTCCGAACTATAGCTACGGTTGTTCTCAACTTCATCAATCAGTTTTTTCCATTCCTTTTCCATTTACTTCCTCTTTAAAGATTACGTTTCCCTTTTTCCATTGATACACCTCTCGCTCATACTGCAGCCAGACATGTACATAGAAGTCATCCATACGGAGAATGTCTGGCAACGAATAATATTCATGACTATGGAGCGAGTGAAGGAGATGGCAGATGCAAAACTTGCCAAAGGCAGGATTATCCAGATAATCAAGATTCCACGACGTGCCATCATCCACCACCAAAGGTTCACCCACATAATACCGCCCACTATCCCTAAAATTGCAATGAAAATGGAGCATATACTCGAAGTCTGAGCCATAATAGTCATCATTATCCATCTTGAGGACGGAATCCTCATCATTCCAACTGAAATCAACGTGCTCCTCCACATCATAATAATCCTCGTTTGCCATCAAGCTCGGTGAGTTCAACAAAGATTTCCAGAGGTTGCGACCTTGCGCAAAGGCATCCTTCGACAGTTCATGAAGTTTATCGTTCTGATGTCCCAAACGCTCGATTTCTTCCTCTGTAGGATTTAACATCATCACATTGAGAATCTTTACCCGAGTACTCCAAAGGGAATCAAGCACCTCCCGCTCCTGTTCACTGAACTTACGGAAGCGGAAACTCTTGTCCGCATCATAACGGGCAATCATCTTGATGCGACGCTCTACTTCTTGTACAACTCTGCGCTTGTCATCATCCGACGCTTCGCCCACATACTCCATCAAAGCGAAGAAAGCCTCCGTTTCAAACGGATCTTTCTCAATTGTATCGATAAGTTGAATCCAATTTTCCTTCATCTTCACCTACGATTTCACCATTACTAACTTCTATTATCTTATCGTCGCCAAAGCTTCCTCCCCGTACCTTGTAAGGAGAGTTTCGCTTCAACGTCTTCTCCAAATACTCCAAGTCCTTGGGACGGAGATGAGTGAGAGCGAAATCCACCTCATTCAGCTGCGACTGATTGCTCAAGGCAAGATGCTGGAGATTGTGACACATGAAGATGTCCAAGCGACGCAACTTGTCGTTCTTACTCAAATTCAAAGACACCAAATCTTTGGCTCCATCAATATGCAACTCCTCCAAGAGAGGATTGGCTGAGAAATCCAACTTCTCGTTTCTTATCTCGTGGAAGTCGATGAACTCCAGCAAAGGATTCTTGCTTACGTCGAGTTTCTCCTCGCCATACCCAGAATAGCCCAAGATACGCAAGTTAGGACATTCCGTGAGAATCACATCCAAGGTTTTCACCTCGAACATGCCACATCCATCAAATCCGATAATGGCATCCTCCTCTTCCGAACAGATGGTAATGGTGTAGTACATGCCCTTCTCCGGATAGGCATGACCTGCCTCCACCCAAGCCAACTTTTCGGAAGCAGGTTTCTGTTTACCTGTCACGACCTGTACCTTTCCATCGCCCCAAGCGATTCTTGCCTTGCTGTCTTTCTTCAGCATCAAGTGCAAGCCTACGGTTTCCCCCATTGTCCAGTCCAACGTCTGGATATTGATTGTAATCTGTGCCATAATTCCTTGTTTTTAATGTTTACGTCGGCAAAGATAATGCAAACGAGCGCAATGAAAGCTTGCTTTCAAATTGCCGAGTGCAGCTTATCTTATGCAAAATTACAGGTCAGGTGTGTCAAATCGTGGCACAAGCAAGAAAATTATCTCAAAAATCTTTGTATTACCCGAGACCAATAGTCCCAGGAATAGCCTACGGAAGGATGATTCACCGCCATCACTTTCACCTGCTTGCCATTACTCAGAAGATAAGCACCCATAGCAACAGGATAACCCTCCACTACGATGTCGTCGCCATCCTGCCAGCCTACATTAGGAAGATTATTCCAAAGCCTCTTGCCCCATACGATGATATACTCAGGCTGATACTTTTCGATGACCTCAAAGAATGCCTTGCCAGCCTGGTGATATTGTTCGGCTGTGCCAGCCTCACGAGGACCACCCATCGCCACTTGCAGATAGTTGAAGAAGATGACCGAGTTCCAGATCTTCAGCCTCTTCACTTGATTGGTCTCCTCACCCACTAACGAACGTTCAAACTTCAGGAAAGTCCGCATCCAGTTCTGCCGTTCCTTGTTCTCATTGAGATAATCATCAAGCACCTGCTGCGTAAAGTTCATACACTCCCGATGTAGCTGGCAGTCGCCACAATCCGTACAACTCTCATCACAATAATGGCTCTCGCCCAATATCATGATTCGCTTGCCGAATATCCCTCCGTTGGCATAATCCTTGCCAACGAAGGGTTGAAAGAAAATGTTACTATTCATTATCAATCTGTTTACACTGCTCGTCTAAATGCTTCCATATTTTTCGATAAAAAGATTTTTTCAAGCCAAACAATCCGCCAAGTGGAAATGCTATATTATAACTTGATGGATAAGTGTGCATACTGCCACACTTTGGGCATTTTACAGGAGCGGTATATACTGTACACCGCCACTCGCAGTCCATTCCCATGAATTTGTTTCCACAATCATCACAGGTAAACTTTGTCATACCTCTAAACATAAGCAATACATTTTTAGAATAATGAAACTATCCAATCCCAAGCCATGGTTCCCAAACTGATGGCCCACGAAATCACCACATAAATCAACCAGCAAAGCACGACGATGAACACAGCCGTCCAGAATGCCTTCTTGTTCACCTTGTTGATAATCTCCTTATCATCCTCGATATAGCCAGTAATCAATCTCAGGTTCTCTACATACGAACGCTTGAATACATCCAGCACATCACCTATATAGAAAGGTATGGCACCAATCAGCACATCCATCAAGATATTATAGATGACAGCCAAAGTCAGCGGAATAGACTTAACCACGCAAAGACTGTAATAGATAAATGGGAATGCAAACACGCTCGTCAAAGCATCACCGATACCGACAGGAAGGATGAAGCCAAGGATAGGATCCAAGAACCACTTGTCCATATACTTCGCCGTACCTACCATCAGACGATATGATGGCATGTTCATCATCTTCTCACGCTTTGCAGCTTTTTTATTAACCATACTATTCATCGTATTTATATTTATTTATTCTTTATCACTACCTACAAATACTGATGCCTTCATAAAAGAGAAGGTTGCATCAACGAGCCAACCGATGCACGAACCAACTGTAGCTATCCACCAGGCAACATGATAACCTGTAGTACAATTGGTAGCCTTGAAAAGGACATCGCCGTCAAAGAGATGCCTCACCAGATTAGGCAGGAAGAACAATCCATGCGCCAAACCAGCTTGCCATCCATACAATTCCGTACCATTGATATTGACAAACAATACTGCTGCCACTATTGCAACGATTGGTCGCCAGGGTAGGAACATGAAAACCATTACTAAAAGCCCTATAATTTTACTCATTTTTCATTACACTTTATTTATGCTATGATTTCATCTATACAGACAATTATCTTTTAGATACATCTTGTTGTTCCTAGTCTCAGTTGGAGTAAGTTTCTCTTTACGATAATCCTTCAAGGAATCCTTCTGCACCTGAAATCTACTCGATTCCACAAAGATCAGGCTCTTGTGAATCCTCGTCTTGGCACGTTCCTCCATCCATTCTCTACCTTTAGCGAGAGAAGACATATACCAATATCTCGTCTCAGCCCAAGCATTCCTTGTAGGTTGCGCAGTACCATGAATGAAGTCACGATAAACGGGAAGCGAGAGACCAGTTAGCCAACAAACCAGGACCGAATCCCCCTTAGCCATTAGCGTCATGTCCGACAACATCTGTTGCATGGTCATCTTCTCCGACTTTCGCCAAAGCATCCTCTTATCCATATATTCATTCTTCTCTGCCTCCTTCTTCTTTTGCCAATAGCCATGAGGGTTCAAGAAGAACCAATAGCCAAATAATACTACCAGCCCGGCACTCAATACCGCAGCCAACCTACATACTCTTTTCCTGATGTTCTTTTCCATTGTTACATTACCTTATATAGTTATACATTTGATTTCGGCTGCGAAATAACTATATAGATATGTCAAATGGTGACAGAACATCAAGAAAAAGTATATGAGGCTTACTTTTTCTTGGTAAACAAGCTTATCAACCAGCCAGTAAAGCCTCCGACTTCAGGAGCAGGATCTTCATAAATCTTGCCTCTTCGTCTCAACTCCTCTAAGATTTTATTTTCATTCTTTGCCATAATAATTATACTTGAACATAATTACTCATCTACTTCTATAGCTTCAATGAAGTCTGCATATTCCGCATCCAACTCACTGATCTTCTTAATCGTAATATCATTCTTATTAGAAGCTTCTATCAACTCAGTCTTAGAGTGATTTATCTCTTCCAGTTTATTGGTATAATTACCAAATACCTGTAATAAATACTTTTCAAATTGCTCTGCAACCTTATTTATTTCTTCCTGATAAGTAGAAACAAACTGATTCTTTGCGCTTTTTATCTGCTCCAAACGCTTGTTTTCTTTAGAATCTTCTCTAAACTGCATCCAAATCTCAATACCAGCAGAAACTACCGGTATTCCAAACTTTGCAACTTTAGCGATATTACTTGCCCATCTAACTGCTTGCCAAGGTCCGAAGGACTTTCCAAAGAAATGTCCGACATCTAACACCATTTTATGAAGCGCAGACCCTGAAGCTTGGCTAATACCACCTGCTAATTTAGTTACATTAGGAGCCATATTTCCAATCTGTACTCCACCACGCTTTAAAAAGTCTAAAGCTTTTTTCTGCATAGACAGATTCTTCTGTTCCTCTATGCTGATATTGGGCGAAGCCAATTTCATATCGATTTCTCCTGAGTATTTAACTAACGAATCCTTACCACAGAAATCATTGACGTCATTCATCAATCGCTCATAATTTGAGTTGATTGTGTCTTCTATCTTAGCAGAAGTATTAGATATAATGCTCTGCAATTCAGAATTCAATGCCTCTTGCCTATATTTCCAGTCATTTTCGTCAATGCCTCCAATATCATTAGATAAAGAAATAACTTTACTCATAGCCATAGAAGCAAACGAAGACAAATCGTTTCTTGTATCTCGCTTTAGGTCAGACAGACTATGACGTAATTTCTGCTCAAACTGATTAAAAATGTCAGATAAAGTCTTGTCTACGGCAGTAACAGCGATATCCTTAAGATAACTTTGAAAGACTCTAACAGGAGTATCAAATTGCTTTTTTATCATTCCCTTGCGAGCGACAAAAACATTAAGCATATCTATGAAATGTTCAAAGTTACTTAATTGAACAAACTCATTATCGTTTTCATCAAGACCGTCCATATAGTCTGCCGCATCAATAAAGGCAAGAGGAAAGTTTTTCAGTTCATAGCCTCTTTCTGAGAATATTTTTTCCAACGAAATAGTATAGTTGTCTACAAGTTGGTCAAACTCTCCCGACTCCATTCCCATCTTATTGACAACAATAAACATCTTGTCAGCAAAATGCTGATTGTAAGCCAAATCGATGAAATTATTGAATAATACATCATCGAAAAGTTGGGAGGTTAAGACATAAAATATCAAATCACATTCTTTTAAAGCAGCCTTAGTACTCTCATCATGCGATTCTACCTTACCTGCAAGAATGCCCGGAGTGTCCATAAGAACAATGTTGTTCCATTTATATTCCGATACATGATCTGTAGCGACATTTGCATCTATCTTGATGTCCTTTCTACCTGTCAATGCAGAAATAATGGTAGATTTGCCAGAACTATACTGTCCTACAAATGCTAAGCGTAATTCTTTACGGTCTTGCAAGCCTGCAAGCTCTGAGTCCATTTTACAAGTCAACTCCGTATTGTTGGTTTCTTTCAACAATGCTCGAGTTTTAGCTTCCAATCTACTAAGTCTTTCTTGGTAGACTGCATAATTAAATTGTTGTGCCATATTATTTTATTTTTATTGTCATCTGGGTTGCTTTTTCTATCTTTTGAATATTCTTATCTGTAAGCCCCGTGTTATAAAGGAACTTGATAGATTGCTTTTGCCAATCTCTTTCAACAGGATATTCATCACATAACACTTGGTTACCCATTTCATTTATACTTATTTCTTTAACAGGATTCTTGCCCACAAAATCAAGAATTCGAAGACTTACCAAAGAATTGATCGCATTCTCTTTTTCTTGAACTTGCTTAACAAGTCTATCCATATCCGTTATTATATCGTCGGCATTTTTAGTATAAGCTTTCAACACCGAATCAATAGATTTATATGTATCATTTATTGACTTTCTGGTATTCTCAAGAACTTGTTTTAAATTCTTATCAATACCAGAATCAATACTATCATATAGTTGCTTACGCAATTTGTCTGTAGCCTTTCTGATCTTTTCTGACTTTGAAGTAAATAGACTCGAAAGGAAAGAACCAATAATTCCAACAACAGCTAACACAGCAACGCTCCAACCTAACGGATTCCATACAAATAGAGTTGCTGATATTACACTAACAAACACATTTGCTGCTAACCGTGTATTGGTTACAGACTCACCAGAAACATTAGAACCGATATTATTTGTAGCTAGAGATATACGCATGTCCATAATCATCTCTTCTAATTCTGATTTTATCTTTTCATTTAAATCATTAAATCTCTCCTGTATTTGTTGTTCAAGTCTTTTATTTATAGACTTTACTACTGCATCATTACTCCATGCTTTTCCTGCCTCTTCGTCATCATAATGCTCGCTTGCAAAAGTAGAAGCACGATTATGAAGATCATCTCTTGTTCCTTGGAAAATAGTCTTTAAGTATTGTTCGACTTGAGTTAACTCATTCTTGAAAAAGGTATAATTTTTCGCTTGTTTCTTCTTCAACACCTCATTACCTTCCTTCAGGCTTTTTAAGTCAGCGTAAATCTTATGCCATATTGTATTTATCTGATAAGAAGTACCATCAATAACGCTCAAACTTTTCTTCAAACTACCAGACAACTGCACTTCTTTTTTTACCGAATTTGTAAACTCAGATATATTAGAAGCTTCAAATAGTACCTTAGAAGTCTTTGAATCTTGCTCTCCAGAAAGGGCTATTTGTGCAGCTAACAGATGAATAGGAATTATACGAACGGCATCCATGTTGTACTTACCATCAAGTTTATCATGAATGCGCTCTATATGTCCCTTAATAGATTGAGGACCGTCACCAAGTCTCCAATCATTTGGATTTGCTATAAATCTTTTTAAACGAATAGCTTGATTAAGATTGCTTTTGACATTTAAGATTATGTATAACGGCTTATTTCTTTCCTTTATAGTTGAAAAGAAATCAAACTCTGTTTCTTGAATAGAGTCACTCGTCACAACATAGCAAACCACATCAGCTTCATCTATAATAGACTTGGCTATCTCGGTATCAGCTTCACCACCAGGCGCACCAATGCCAGGAGTGTCAACAATACGAAGTTTGTTCCAATACCAACTTCTATTATATCGTGTAGTACGTAATTTGCCTACTCCAATATCATCATTTTCCTGTTGAGTGATGACTTTATGAAGAGTACTCTTTCCTGCCTTTGTTCTACCCATAAAAGCAATAGTAAAGTATCGAATATTCCTTCTTTTCTTATCCAATACTTCTCTATTACTAGTCAAACTGTTATCTATTATTTCATTAAAACTGCCTCTAATTCCTTGAATAATTTCTTCTATCTTCAAAACTTCCTTAGAAACTTTCTTCGAAGAAGGTTTGATTGTAGCCAAATGATTGTATTCTTCATTCAACATACCATTCAAATCATCTATTATTCTTGTAACACGAGCAAGATCCTTCTCTGCATCTTCAGTAATTTGCGCTATGGATGCAGAATAACCAAGACCACCCAACATCATATCGACAACACTTTTCTTATCAGAATTTGCAAAACTCTGATAGATAGTATTCTCCATTTTTCCTACAAAACGCTTCAAAGAAGATAGTTGAGAAGACGCGATTCTTCCATTAGACTCAGATTGTGTCTCTTCAATGATTTTCCCTATATCGAGTTTTAAAAGTTTACCGACCTTATTTAGCAATTCCAATTCTGAAGTTGCCATATAATCATCACCATAAGCTATTCGAGCAAGAAGGGTGGCTATTTCCGTTTTCTGAGCAACAGAGTAATTAGCCATAACCAACTTGTCAAGTAAATCTTTAAGCTTCATACGCTCCTCATCATCAGAGAAGATTTGCATTCTCTGATGATAAAGTTCATCTTCCTTAGATAATGGCAAATAATTATCAAGGACATCAACCTCCATCTGATTGATTTCCTTATCAATTATTACCATATAGCATCCTAACAAATATGCTATCTTTTTATATTCTTTTTTATCCATCGTTTCGATTATTTGATATCTGAAAGACTATAATAGATAACGGTTTTCATTAACACCCATTATTATTTGTCCCAAGTGACTCTATCATTTCTTTATATTTTTTTATTTCTTCAACTGCAGTTTTGTTATCTTTACAGTATTTACAGAAATAATTCTTATCACTATAAAAATTCTTAAAATCATCTTCTACACACTTCTCGTAATTATCTGCCTTATCAATGCTATACCCATCCAACTGAATATCTTCTATGATTTTCTTTAAATCATTATTTGTTTGTAAGTCAAATTCTTCTCCACTCCATCTTTTCAATGGATATTTAGTTCCAAACCAAACGTACTGATAATGTTTTAAGAAATCATATATGAATTGTACTTTTGACCCATTTATCTGGATACAAAATTCTATCTGGCGAGAACTATTTAAACGAGATTCCGTTATTTGTGTTTCTTTCTTAAAATATTCAAGATAACGATCACACAAATTATTTTCATAAGATTCAATAACCTCTTTTAAGGTTTTCATTGTTTGTTTTATCTCATCAGTTTTTTCGACAAGAGTAACAGGGGTAACAATGGAATCCAATGTTGCAGAAAATTCCAATACATCTTTCTCAAATTTTTCAATGTCCTTATTATTCATATATACTATTTCTTTTTCTTTAAATAAATCCTCTATATAATCACGATACTGAACAAGTGCAGATTTTAAAATCACATTTTCATTGTTTGTTTCTTTTTCACACTTACGCAACCAATCCAATATGTGAGTTTGATAAGATATTTTTTTATATTTCACGTTCTCTTCTAACTCTTTTCTTCTTTCAGTAGACAAACTACCCTCAGAAGGATCTTTATCATTATCTGACCTAACCAAATAAAGAACATAAACATCTTTTCCATATAACGAGCGTATATAAGTTTCTATTTGTTTATCTTGATCACAAGCATGATTTACCTTATTTTCTATAATGATATATTTCTTACCATCATAGATAAGTACATCAATATGCTTATATTCTACTTTTACCTCAACCTTATTTATATCAAGTTCAACATTCAACCCCACAGATTCAATAAACATCTTTAAAAACTGGTGTTTTTCTTTACCATGGGCACATAACAATTTATATAGAATTCGGCTGTGTGCTGTCTCATGTATGTTTGTTGAAAGGCGTAAATCATTTATCAATGATATATGATTCACCATATCTGAATTCCAATAGAACTTATTGAAATTCTCCAACATACTCTTGATTTCAAGCCAATTAATATCCATATTCAAATCCTTGAAGAATTATTTATTCAAACATTAGTGTCCCTATTTTTCACGGGACACTAATAGCTTTAAAGATTAATTCTACTTTTTGTCTCCAAAAGTAGATTTACCACCCGTCAACTTTACAATAATATCTAACCCTATTTTTACTAAATTAGAAATTGTGTCTGCCTCACCTTGAGAAAGGTTAGACATTTTTGGTTTAAATTTTCCCATAATTGTATATATTAAAAGTTAAAAATATTAGTCCAACTTTATAAATTCAAAATCATTCGGATTGCAGCATGCTTTCTTATAGTCGAAAGCATAGATGCGCATGTAGGCTTCTTGCACCTCCTTGGCTCCATTGTAAAAAGGGGTGGCGGTGTGCTGCATGGTTGTTACTGTCACTACCATATCGGGAGTGAGAACAGTGTTGTTCGAGCGTTTGAGGCGCTTAGGCTTTATTTGAAATACCTTGCTCATAAGCATTCTGTTTTTAAGTTCATTATATATAACTGCCCCGACTTTTCTGCCGAAACTGCTAGTTGTTTACCTTCAAGGGGCAAAGATAAGGAAAATCAGCGAACCAAACAAGTCCATAATGGTTCATAAATGAAAAAAAATGGTGCGAACCCCTACTTTCTTCACTTCCTCGTAAGTTAGGCTCTGGTAAAACCCGTAGAAAAGAAAATGCGAAAGAGGAATCCACACCATATGACGGTGTAGACTCGCTCAAACAAATTCTCGTTCTTTCTACGTTTCAATTTACCAGATTTCAACCTACAGAACTGAATAGTTTGCTCGTGTCCACAAGATAATCTTGTTTCTCTGCATCATAGCGACTTCAAGCGAGAACTTTACCCTGCCCTGTCACTAATCCAATGGCAAATTTAGTAAAAATCTGATGAACCACCAAACTTTTAACAAGAAATCTTATGGATTCCTCTTATATTTTATTTTCAGGGACTCCTAACCCCTCTTCTTTCTGCATTCATACCTTATTATATAGAGTTATTGTCAATTCTGCTGCAAAACTACAATCCGGTTGCGACAAAAACTGACATAGGGAGAAGAAAAGATGAAGAGGGAAGATTAAATTGCAGATGAAATACAATATGCATACTGCCCAGAAAAGAATATGACCTCAATTCTGACAACTCCATCATTTTCACTTTCGAAACCGTCATTTCGGAAAAACAAGAAGCACACAAACAAATAAAAAAACTTAAATTAGCAAACAAACAAGCTGACATTCAGGCATTTTTATTACCTTTGCATTCGAAACCGCCATTTCCGAAACAGCGGTTTCGAAAAATAACATCAAAAAGAAACTGTAAAATTATAGAAATATGAAGTTCTTTGGAAGACAAAACGAAATAAAAGAATTGCAAGAGATAAGAAATCTATCTTTGCAAACGGCCCGTTTTACAATCGTAACCGGACGCCGACGTAGCGGTAAGACATCCTTATTGATAAAAGCATACGAGGATGTTCAGGATATGCTGTATTTCTTTGTTGCAAGAAAATCAGAAGCAGAACTCTGCAGAGATTTTATCGAAGAGATAACGAGCAAACTTCAGCTTCCTATTCTCGGTGAAGTAACACGCTTTGCAGACATCTTTAAATATCTACTTCAACTATCCAAGATTCGCCCTATCACTCTCATCATTGATGAGTTTCAGGATTTCAAGCGGGTTAATCCATCAATCTTTTCAGATATGCAAAAGATATGGGACCTAAACAAACAGGAAGCTCATATTAATCTTGTGGTCTGCGGTTCTGTTTATTCACTTATGAACATCATCTTTAAAAATAACAAGCAACCTCTTTATGGTAGGCAGACTGGAGAAATAAAAGTCACTCCATTTCCCCCTTCTGTCATTAAGGAAATTCTCTCTACATATAATTCTGCCTATACCAATGATGACCTACTGGCTCTCTACAGTTATACAGGCGGAGTAGCAGAATATGTAGAAATGATGATGGATGCAGGAGCCACGACCAAGGAACAGATGACAGAGCGGTTTATTGCAAAAAACTCTTATTTCATCTACGAAGGAAAAAATATGCTGATAGAAGAATTTGGCAAAGACTATGCCCGCTATTTCGAGATACTGCAACTTATCGCTTCAGGCTACACAACTCGAGGTGAAATAGAAAGCATCATGAAAATAGAACTTTCGGGCTATCTCACCAAACTGGAGAACGACTATAGCTTGATCTCCCGTTATATACCGATGTTCCAAAAGACCAATCGCAACATTCGCTATCAGATAGAAGACAACTTCCTTCGCGTCTGGTTTCGCTACATCTACAAATATGGATACATGATAGAGGTTGGCGCCAATAAAAAACTAAAAATGGTCATGGATAAGAGCTACACCACATACACCGGCAAGGTTCTGGAAAGATATTTTATTGCCAAGATGATAGAGAGCGAAGAATATACCCAGATAGCCTCCTGGTGGGACAGAAAGGGAGAGAATGAAATCGATATTATCGCTGCCGATGAACTGGAGCAGAAGGTTATTTTTTATGAGGTAAAACGCCAAGCTAAGGATATAAATCTCGGTATTTTAAAAGATAAAGCCGAGCATTTCTTTCAGGCAACAGGAAAATTCAAGAAATTCAATATTGGATACCAGGGGTTGTCGATGGAGGACATGTAAAATTGTGTGGTATTTATTCCACGATTATGGATATTAATTATAAGAATGTATCTTCTTGATTGCAAGGATGTTTCTTTCTGGGTTCAAGAATATATCTTTTGGAGTTCAAGAATATATCTTTTGGGGTACAAGCAAGTATCGTTTGGGGTACAAGCATATATCTTTCGGGGTTCAAGGAAGTATCCAGGGCAGACGCATTAAATTGCGCTGCCCTCCAAAAGTTTTGACAGATACTCTTC
>ERZ791885.1346-NODE-1346-length-16373-cov-4.081934_pt1 | contig 16373 bp, 9 predicted proteins | sample MGYA00510159_ERZ791885 | MGnify/ENA primary metagenome ERZ791885 (study PRJEB30046, sample SAMN00792054) | human gut metagenome | study: EMG produced TPA metagenomics assembly of the A metagenome-wide association study of gut microbiota in type 2... | reverse complement strand
AGATAGACAAGCAGTCTATGCGTATGATTTTGAAGGAAAGAGATATGATGTAGGAGATAAGTTCGGATTTATCAAAGCAACAATAGATTTTTCATTAGACAGAGAAGATTTACATGATCAAGTAAGTAAACATATTCAAGATATTGTCAATAATAAGTAGTGATAGGAAGGTAATTTAAATTGGATATATATCAAACTGTTATTTCTCATTATCCTCATTGGAGTAAAATAGAATTAATTGCTGTAGTTATAGTAATGATTATAAGCTTTATTATTTTAGATAGATTTTATAAAAAAGATAAAATAAATAAAATACAAATGTTTTTTTGTATTTTATTTATTATCTATTTATTACATGTTTTTGGATCTACTGTTTTTTCTAGATTACCAAGTAAAAGAATATGTAAGTTAGAAGTATTTTGGTCATGGAAAGAAATATTAAATTCAATGAATACGACATATCCAAAGTATGAATTGTTCTTGGAAAATATATTAAATGTTATTATGCTTTTACCTTTAGTATATGGTAAAAAGATAGATTGGGAGGTAGGTTTATTGATAGGTTTTTGTATTTCTTTATCTATTGAGTTGATGCGATTAGTTTTATGTAGAGGAATGTTTGATGTTGATGATATTATTCATAATAGTTTAGGTTTTTTAATAGGAATAGTGATTATTAACAAAGTATTATTAATGAATAAAATAAGCTAGCAGCCTTAAATTTAGAGGCTGCTTTTTTGTATTTGATCTAAATTTTATGTTTACATTATTTGTATCTTGTACAATAATAAGATACAAATAATGACGAACAACTAGGGTTGGCAGAAAGGAAAAAGTATATTGTATAAATATACAATATATTAGTAGTTAAAGCATTGGATATATTTCAAACCATTATTTCTCATTATCCTAAATGGAGTAAAATAGAATTAATAACTGTAATCATTGTAATGATCATCAGTTTAATCATATTAGAAAGATATTATAAAAAGAATAAGATAACTAAAGCACAAATGTGTTTTAGTATCTTATTTATTATTTATCTTTTACATGTTTATGAATCAACAGTATTTTCTAGATTACCAAGTACTAGAAAATATCAACTAGAAGTATTTTGGTCATGGAAAGAGATTATTCATCCTATAGGGAGATTAGGAACAGCTTCTAGATATGATTTGTTGTTGGAAAATATATTAAATATTGTTATGCTTTTACCAATTGGTATCTTTTTACCATTAACATATGGTAAAAAGATAGATTGGAAGATTGGATTATTGATAGGTATTGGTATTTCTTCTTCTATTGAGTTATTGCAATTAGTTTTATGTAGAGGGCTATTTGAGTTTGATGATATTATTCATAATAGTTTAGGTTTTTTAATAGGTATATTGATAAGTAATAGAACATTAAGAAAAAGTTGTAAATAAAAGTAAATACATGACGTTCACGCACGAAAAGTAGCCGTTCGTGAACGAAAACGGTAAATAGATAACACAAGTTGTATAATAAAAAGTGTTATCTATTTATTTTACATAAAATGTAAGCGGTAACACAATTAAAGAAGGGGGTGTTTGTGTGGATAATTTATTAGGTAAAATAACTTTATATGATTTTGTAGCAATGATTATTCCAGGGTTGTTAGTTACATTATCATATGTAAGTATTTATGCAAAAGAATTTTACCATTTTTATAAAGATATTGGTAATTCTTTTGTTTCAGGAATTTTAATTTTGGTAGTGAGTTATTGTGTTGGGTGGATTGTTTCTGAAATTGGAAATATTATATTTAGTAATAAAAATAAATCTACGAAGGATGTTAATACAAATATACAGCCAGATTTGTTAGAAAAGTATAAAGAGGCTTTAGAAACATATTTAGAAAATACTGTTAATATGAATGATATAGAAAAATACGGGGATATGGCTAATGCACTTATTCAAAGTGATTCTAAATATTCGAGAATTCATAATTACAATTCTAGTAAATCTTTTTCAAAGAACTTAGGAAGTGCATGTTTATTTATTGTTTTTGCTATGATTATTCATATTATTATATGTTTAGTTTATTTATGCAATAAAATTAAAATACCATATTACTTATTTGTGAAAATATCAGCGTGTATAATTTTAATTATTTTTTGTGTTTTTGGTTATAAAGTGATGAAGAAAAGATTTCAATCTTTTAGTTCTAAAGTAAATATTTACATTTGTACATATTTTATAGATTATGTTAAGCATATGGAAATAGAAAATTCTAACGAAGAAAATAAATGTATAAATAATGTAGCAGTAGAAATAAATCACAGTAATAAGGAAGAGAGGAAAAGAAATTATGAATCAAGATGAAGAAAGACATATTGGAGTTCATCATGGGGCTAGGGAACTTGAAAATAATGTATTATTACAAAGTATACCGGGATTAAAAGACTTGTATACAACGTTAGATCAATTTAGAAGCGTAGCATATAATTATAATAATCCTAATTATCTTAATAAAGAAAAAGCTGTAAAAAATGGTAGAGAGAAGTTCAATAATAATATCTCTATTTTAGCGAATAGAGGTATGGGTAAATCATCAGCGTTACTTACAATTATCAGGGAAATTACGAATGGTCGGCTATTTGTTAAAGAAAATTATAGTGAAAATAATATAGATATTATTAATCCTATGATTGATCCAGAAGATATTCAATCTGATATTTTAGGATGGGTTATTGCTTCCTTATCACAAAGAATTGATGAAATTGAAAATATGTTAAAGAAAAATAGTGAGCTATTATTTTCTTTAGAACAATCACCAAACGATCTATTAAAAGAATTAAAAGAAAAGAAAAATAAACTCATTTCTTGTTATTCAATTAGTGGTGAAGAGTATAATCATGTTGCATTACATAGAAGTGTCAATGTAAATGATTATTCAAGAAATTTAAAAGATACATTAATTAATGACTATGAATTACATCCAGCTTTTGAAGAATTCATTGATTGTTTAGTAGATACTAAAAGACAGTTAAATAGAGCTTTTAGTGATAAACCATATGAAGTGGATCAAGAACCATTAATTTATTTTTTCTTTGATGACTTAGATATGTCGTCAAAGAAATCTATAAAAATATTAATAGATATTTTATCATATTTTTATCATCAAAATATCGTAATTTTTATATCTGGTGATTACGAAGTATTTGAAAATAGTATCAAAACATTCTTTTTAAATGAAACAAAAGACATTACTTTGAAAATGTCAGATGAAAAAAAATTTAACGAAATAACTTTAGCAGGAAATAGAGCAGAGTATTTTTTAAAAAAAGTATTACCACCAGCATATCGATATTATATTCATGAGTTTTTTGATAATAAACAAAAGGCTGAATTACATTATTTTGAAGTTAAGAATGATGCAATAGAAAGTCTAAATGTATTTCAATTATTAAGTTATATATTTTATAATGGATTCCATGGCCAAAATGTAAATTCTATTCTAAAAATGTTTATATTGCCAAATATTTCTTTTCGGGAAGTTGAAAGAAATGATTCTAAAAAAATTGATGATTATGATCCAAGAAGAAATAGATTTACTGATAAATCAAAGAAAATTTCAATTGAAGATGATTTTTATAATTTTAGAAATCCAATCAGTGTAATGGATAATAATTATAAAACAAATTATTTATATGCTTATTTATCGATTTTTAGTGTCAATACGAGAGGGTTTATGAATGCATATAATTACATGTGTAAAGAGGCATATACTATTAAGAAATGTAGACTTAATGTTAGACAATATTGGACAAGTGATAAATTAAGCGAATTTATACAAATTATAATCAATTCAAAACATACCTACTTAAAATATGAAAAAGAAATTAATAGATTTTTATCAATAAAACTTGGAAATTATGGCAATTCTGATAAAGAGGCAGAGTATACAAGGTTAAGAATTGATTGTGAAGAACTACAAATTATTATTGATAGATTATTATTTGATTTGAAGTTTAAATTAAGTGAAAATGATGATACATCTCGTGAAAAAGAAGAAATTAAATCAATAATTATGTTACCAATCTTAATAAATGAATTATTTTACATTATTCATGGAAGTTTGTATCAAGAACGTTATGAGAGTGTTCAAAATAAACTAAAGAATATTTTAACTAAAACGTTTATTAATTCATTGAATGATAAAATAATAATATTGCCTACTGAATTGGGAATGAGAAGAACATTATGCTTATTTCAACAAATTAGCACGAGAATGTCATTAGAATCATTAATCGCATTAAATACAACTTATGATGTAAATTATTCAAATCCTAATAACAAAAAGTATATTGTTCAACTGTATTTATCTACATTACTGTTAGGAAGTAGCGGAGCAAGTATAAATGAAGAAAATAATAATATGTTGTTTAATTATAATGACTATAATTTATATAAAGAATCCATGTATCAAAATGAAGATGTAAGACAACGTATTGAAAATAAGATATCAATATATATGAACAGTATATTTAGACATTTAGATAGAGAGTGGTTATTTGATAAAATCAAAATGGCTCTTTCATTGGAAAGAGATATTAGTAAAGTTGAACAAAGTGTGCGAAATAATTTTTTACAATTGGCTTCAAATGTAAATATTAAGAATATGTATGAAAAATTGGATGATTTATATATTCAAATTTGTATAAATGGAAACAGAAATGAATATTACTTATTGGATGGCTTTAAGCAACCTATTTGGATAAGTGCATATCTGGATGATTTATTTAAAACAATTGAATATCAAGAAGAAAGTGATATAAAGGTTGAAAATTATAATTTTCTTCAATTGAATAGAATAAGAGAAAAGTTAATAAAAGAATTTAATACATATGAGAAAAATACAAAACGAGATCTTTATTTACGAATATTTAATGAAATTGTTACAAGATTAACGAATAGTAAAAAAGCCTATGAGATTGAAAAAGTATTTGGAATACATATTGATAAAAAGAAGATATATAATCAACAAATGATTGAAAATTCAAAAAGATTGGTTAATTTATTGGATGATTTTAAAATTGAATTTGAAATTTTAATGAATCGACTAAACAATATTTATGTTGAAGAACTAGATTTTGATAGTATTTTGGAAAAACAATTGATGTATTATTATGATGATACATTAAGTAAATTAACAGATGATGTCATTGAAAAAATAATAAATGAGCACTCATTTGATATTATGGTTGATTGTTTAGGAAGGAATAAGTCATTGCTAGAGAGTGATTTGAAAAATTTGATTAGACATTTTTATATGGAATCAAAACAATCACCACTTTTTGAAAATGTGCGTATTGATGAAATAATTGAAAATTTGTTAAGAGCAACAAGGAGACAAAGACGATTAGTACCACATGAAACAAAAATAATAGAGGTGATTCTTGAAAAAAATATGAATAGTTACTATATATATAATTTTATTCTTGAAGCTTGTCGAGTATATTTAAATAAGGATACAAGATTTTTTCATTCATTTAAAACAGGTATAGAATATGGAAATGAAGAGTAATTATTTGTCTAATAGTCATGAAAATTATATTAGAATGCTAATTTTATTTATACCATATTTGGATTATAGTTTCTTTTTTGATGATGAGATAGACAAAGAGATGTTGAAAGCAAAAATAATCCATGCATTACAAAGATATGGGGGATACAGTAGTCTAGATATAGTTGATAGTTTAATTGACTTTTATTATCCTGAAGATATATATACACTCAATGATTTTTACATAAAAATGTTTGAAATTTCTAAAACATTATTAACCTATCATGATAATAGATTATGCATTGATATGTTTGAATCTTATGATGATAAATCTTTTGTATCTTTGTTTAATAATAAGGTGTTAGATTATTTAGAAATAAGTAAACTAATTCCTAATAGTTTGTTAATGGCTTTTTATAATGTTTACTATGACTATGATTTAGAGTATTGCATCCAAAGAAATTTGATTAAACCAATTTCTGTTGTTAATCATCAATTAGATCTTGTTTTATCAAAAGGAATTGCTGAAACGCATACACATGTTGTAGGAAGTATTCCTTTTGAAAGACAATGGAATTGGTTGGCTCATGAAATATACGATGGTAATGTTGATGCAGAAAGATTATTGAATTCTATTGAAAAAAATAAAGGTGTATTATTTCAAAAAAACAAATATGGTTATAAAAATAGTTTAGTGCATTTGATTAAACATGCATTAACTATAAGGCTAATAATGGTAATCTATTTGACTAAATTAGAAGAAGGATATTCATTAGTTACTTTTGAAGAATTTTTTAAAGAAATTGGAAATAAATATTTTAATAGAAAGGACATTAATATTCTGTATAGGTTAATAAGCTCAATAGAAAATAAAAAAAGTTATGAAGAATTTAATTTTAAAAACATTGATTATGTTTTAGATGTAATAAAATCAAATTTTTATAGTAATATTGATTTACAAAAGGAATACATTAATTATGAATTTAATGATGAAGATAATGAGGATTCATTTTCTAAACGATTGTATAAAGGCTTATTGAAAAATTATTGTTGTGAAAATGAATGTGATTTAAATGAACATATTGAATATATTTTTCAACATTTATCAATAAAACATATTAAAAATAGTGATGATACTCTATTTAAGCGAGCATTTATGTATTATTGCAGGGTTAAAAATTTCATACACTCATTTATTACACAATCTACAGATATTAAAGGATTTTTGGAATTTCAAAGTTTCTTCAGAAGACAAGGAACATTATTTGATATACCTTCGCATATGTTTACTAATATATTTAAAACGTATTTATATGAGAATGTAAGATTTTTAGAAGTAAGAATAGGTCATGTTAAATTTAAAAATTCTTCTGAAAAAAATGGACTTAATCTTATTTATGGTCAAGAAAATGAATTAAGAGAAATCTTTTACAGGACAATCTTAAATTTTGTATTATCTTATAAAAAATATTTACAAGGAATAAGTGATGTATATAAAAGAGAAATTCCTCAAGTAGGATTAATTTTACATTTTAATAAACGGTATGATTTAATTGATAAATGTTGGCAAGAATTTTATAAACTAGATGATGATTCTTTAATAAGATATAAAGAATATCAAAAAGAATGTTTTCTAAATTTAATAATTTTTCAAACCATTAGGGATGAAATCCCTTATATTGAAGATTACTTGATAGGAATTGATACTGCAAGTAATGAGATTTTAACAGAGCCATGGGTATTTGCTCCTATTTTTAGAAGTGTAAAAAGTAAGTATTCGGAAACATTGAAAAATAAAGCTTTAAAATATGGTATAAAGCTGAAGTTAAGAAAAAATATAGGAATTACTTATCACGTTGGAGAGGTATTTTATTCTTTTATTAGTGGATTAAGACATATAGATGAAGTAATAGAATATTTTGGATTTCAAAATGGTGAAAGATTAGGGCATGCAACAGTTTTAGGAATTTCAATCGATGATTATATAGCTAGTCATAATATTGTTACTTTACCAGCAATTGAATTATTGGATAACTGGTTATGGTTGCATCATTTAAAATCTAAATATAATTTATTTTCTGATATTTCCATTTCTTATTTTGAAGAAAAAATTTGGGATATTGTTCATTTTATTTATGATGATCAAAATGGAAATTTAATAGGGAATATAACAATTCATCATTTATTTAAGTCATATCAAAAACAGTTTGATGATTTAGATTTATTAAAAGATATAAGAGAAGGGTGTCATTGTTCATCTGTTTTTTGCAGTAATAATTGTATATTTAATAAACATGAACAGTTGGATGAAAATATGCTTTTATTATCAAGACATTGTAATTATTTTTTAAATAAAATGCTAAGAAAAATAATGATAAATGTTAATGACCCAATTATTATAAATATTTATAGAGAGATTCAACAATTCTTGATTGAAAAAATTGCGCGTAAAGGTATTATTGTTGAAACAAATCCAGTTTCAAATGTGAATATTGGTGAAATACATGGAATGGCATCACATCCGATATTAATGTTAAACAATTCCTATAATAATGATTATAATAGAGTAATGGTCAGCGTTAATACTGATGATCCAGGTGTGTTTTCAACGACTTTAAGTAATCAATATGGTTATATATTAGAGATTTTTAAACAACAAGGTGTTCCGATGGAAAAGGCATTGTTATGGATTGATCAAGTTAGAAACAATGGCTTAAATTCTACATTTATAAATAAAAACTTAAAATCTAAAGAACAAATTATTAAAGAGTTAAATATTATTGAAAATGAGATAAAGAAAAAATTATGAGCACTTTACGTGTGCTCTAAAGGGGAAGCGTCAGAAAAAATAGTGAATAAATCATTATAAAAATTATAGTAGTTTTAGAAAACTAAAATTACTATATCAAGTATCTTTAGGTACTCAGAAGACTATATTAGTGATTCGAGTATCTAATTTTACTATATGATTATGATTAGAGTGTCAATGATTAAAATTTTAAATAACTACCAATAAAGATTTACAAATTCTAATATAGGTAAAATGTATTATATAGGTAAAATGTATTAAAGATTATGTGATTTTAATAAGGTTTAGGAAAAGCATGCGTTTTATTTTTCAAAAATAAGTATAGAATCATTTGGTTATGAAAGATGAATGTTTTGATTATTTATTTTGTAAGGAGGAGAATAGATGGGTTATAAAGATGTAAAAAAGATTGTTAATAAATTGATAAAAAATGAAGATCATGTAATGTCTGAATTAGAAAAAATGTCCAATAGTGAAATAATAAACTTAAAGGCAAATATTAGAGGAAAAATAGTTCATTGCGATAAGTGGATGACAATTTTGATACCTATTATTGCAATAGTAATTTCTATTGTTGGTATATTATATAGTAATAAGCAGAATGTGTTATGTTTTGTTTTATATGCGTATCTTATATTGTCTATATTTATTGCTTTTTTGCATATGCTTAGTCAAATGAATAAAGAAAATTATACAAAAATTTTAAGTTATATTGAAGATTTTGAAAAATTAACAAAAAAAAACAATAATACTGATTTGACAACAGGTAAAATTATAAATCGAAAAACTAACAAAAGAGTAGATAAGACGATGCAAAATACAAATGGAAATTCAAAGAATCACAAAAGTAATTTTTTTAGTCAAAAAGAAAATAAATTTATTTTGTTAATGATTGTTGTATTAACTATTGGGTTTATATGTGATAAAATGAAAATTTATTTTGTTTGTCTTGATGATATTAGTTCTTTATCACTTACTATCATACAAATTCAAACAACAATTGGCATTTTGATTATTACGGTTATATCTCTTATATCTGGTAATATGGAAGAAAGCCATTATGGTATATCTATCTGTCATTATTACTTAAACGTTAAACCTCAAAAATTAAATTTTAAAAGAATAATATTTATTGTGTTAGGGTTATCTTTGATTAGTGTAATTTCCTATGCATTTCAATTGTATTCATTTATTTTGTGCATATTTATAGTTACGATAATTAGTGTATTGATTGCCGTTACCAATATATATTCAGCATTTAGTGGAAGAATAGATCAGTATGATGAAATTGAAGATTATTTAGAAAAACAAATTGAATTGTCAAATGATTCATTAGAAAAACTATTTATTCATTTTTGTGATGATTGGAAGAGGAACATTTTAAGCCAAGATGAATTAAGCTATAAAAAATCGTGTAATTTTTTTGAAAAGTTTATTACTGAAATTTGGAAAAGAAAAGATTATCATGAAATTGAAATATTACAAAATCAATCAATTGAGATATGTTTATCTTGTTTAAATACATATAATCCAATAATTCAGTATAGGGGAATGGACTTGATATACAAAATTTATTCTATTTCTAAAGATGAAGTTGTAAATAATTTAAATTTTAATTTTCAAAATATAAAGTTTCATTTATTTAGAGAAGTTGGTGAAGAACTTATAGAAGTACTAAATGGAATTGATAATCGTTGTATAGAACGAGGTGATTTTGATTTATATGATTTCTTTTATTATATTCTTGTTTTTTGTGTTAGAATGAACGAATTAAATAATGATTCATTGGAATATAATTCTGAAATTCGTATTTTAAAGTTTTTAGCAAAATCTATAGGAGGATATATACATGTTCAAAGGTTAAATCGTCACATTATCGATGAACCTTATTGGATTAATTTTTTTGAAATAAGAGAAACATTTACTACTGCTGAATTAGATGAAACAAAGATGGACCTATATAGTAAAAATTTATTAGAGATTTATTTTGCGTATTTCTATGGATTAATCATGAATTGTGAAGAAAACATGATTATAAAGAGCATTTTTAATAGATGTTTAGATCAACATATACGTTTTGAAAATATATATCAAATTGTATTCTTTTTATCTATATATGCTTATTTATATTATTTAGGATATGAGGAAAGTATTTGCTATGAAGAAATAAAGAAATGTGCACAACAAATATTAAAAAATAGTGATGTAAAACAAGAATATGAAAATTTATTAGAAATGCTATATAAAATTTTTTATAATTCAAAAATAAAGAGTGATGATATTTATAATTTGTTAAAAGAATTATTACAACACTATGAGTTATACAATTCATATCAACCGTTCAAGTATTCAATCATGGAAAGTGCTCCCTTAAGATTTTATATTTTTGTAATTACATCAATAGCAGATAAATTATGGGATGAAAATATTGTTTTAGAATGGATAACAATGGATGAAGCATTGGGATACTTGTCTAGAGAAAAAGCACCATACCTTAAAAAAACTTTTCAAATAACATATGATGCTTTGTTTAATGACGAAGAAAGGAATGAAGATATCGGAGATAAGTATTATGATTTGTTTGCAAACCCATTAAAGAAAAGAGAAAAAAATAAAAAAATGGAAGAAGTAAATAAAATAGATGATTCTTTTGACCAAGAAAAAGTGAAAAAAGAAATAGAAAAAAACATTAAAGATGTTTTAAATAAAGAATTTAGAAATATAGCTTATGATAATGACAAAAGTGGTTTTGAAATTGACTTGGTTGATAATGATATTGATACAAAAGACATTACAGGAGATATTTTATCTGAATTTGAAATTAAAAAACTATTTATTGGAGAAATTGTTAATTATTTAAAACAGTATAATTATTTGGAAGAAAAAAGTAGAAAAGAAGAAATCCTTGATAACACAGGATTGATAGAATATTTAAAGAATATGAAATATGATTTTATATTTGGGAGAAAATCAACTATAAACCCAATAAAGTATCAAAATAGGGCAGAGCTAGATAATTATACAAAAGATAATTGTACTTGTTTTGATTATTATGAAAAGAATACTTTTGTTGCCTTAAATAGTCAAAATATTAAGATCATTATCCATAGCATTGATGTACAAATTCAACCAACTAAATTAAAGAAAAAAAGTTTCTATGATGAAGAAAATGATATTTATATTTATCCTGATGGCATTGACCTTGAATTTACAAAAGAAAATTTAGAAGAATATTTATTGAAAAAGAAAAAAAATTTAAAGATTATTGCGAACATTTCAATTGAATGTACAAAAGAAAAAATTGGAACAATTTTTAATTCTGGTAAATAAAGTGGGAAAATTGTTATAAATGGCAAATCATTTTATTGTTAGAAACCAAGGGAAAAGGAGCAAGAGGAGAAATCCGATTAACGGATGCAATTAGTTTTATGTAGAGGAATGTTTGATGTTGTTGATATTATTCATAATAGTTTAGGCTTTTTAATAGGAATATCGATAAGTAATAGAATATTAAGAAAAGGTTGTAAATAAAAGTAAATATATGTTGTTCATGTACGAAAAGTAGCCGTTCGTGAACGAAAACAGTAAACAGATAACACAAGTTGTATAATAATAGGTGTTATCTATTTATTTTATATAGGAATGAAAGGTAAAATAAAGAATATACTAAAGAAGATTTTATTAATTTAGTAACTGATTGTTTAAATCCTTTTTATATTCCTTATGAAGTATATGAAGATAATGGAAATTATTTTATTTTTTCAAAGGTGCTGAAGAATTGGATAAAGAACTTGTTTCTAAAGTACTTTTATGGTTAGAGGAATATCAAAAATCTTATAAGGTATTTTTGAAAGTTATTAAATCTTATTTTAAATTGACAGATGAAAATGCTAGTGTAGTTGCTGATTTATTTAGAAAAGTGTTAAAAACATTTTTTTAGAAATTTTTTTGCTTCAACAAAATTATTAGAAAATTTGAAAATGGTAAATATATGAAAACAAAGGAAATAAAAAATGAGATATATAGAAAAAATATTTAAGCAGTATTCATTTATATATAGTGTTAGTGATAAAATTTATATTATGGGATTATACGTTTGTTAAAGAACTGATAAAAATAAGTATGGAGATATTGAAAGAGCGTACAGTTACTATAAAGATGATTTGAATGAAAAATTATCACAATATGAAGCCAATAAAATATTTAGAAGAGTTTTAAATGTTTCTAAAAGAATACAACAAGAAATTGAAACGAATGCATATGCTGAAATCATATTTAAAATTTAATCTATTAATCATTCTATTTTATTGATTAGAATATGAGATATTCATTATATATGTGATATATAAACAAGAAAGGATTAGGGGTTATGATATGGAAGAACTTATAAATAAGAATATTATTGCATCATCGCACATTAATTTTTTATTTGGTGCAGGTGTAAATGGAAAAGCGTTTCCACAATTAAATGGTTTTGAGAAATCTGTAAACAAAATGGAGGAAATACTATCTAAGAAAATCGATAATTTTGAAGATAGTATTAATGAAATGAAAAAAGAGGACATTGATGTTGTTTATGATATTTTTACAAATGAATTTAAGAATTATGAAAACGAATTAGACTATACAAATATATCATTGATAAATCTAAAAAAAATGTTAAATACAATTTATAAGATAGTTGAAAATGCAGAAAATAGACAAAGAGATATGAAACAAATTAATATTTATACATTAAATTATGATAATATAGTTGAAAATATATTGAATTCTGAGGGATATATGAATAATTCGGTTTCAGCTAGTACTTTGGGAGAAAATATAAATTTTTTGGATTTAGTTGCGTACGATTATACAACATATAAATATGTTCCAACTTTTATGATATCAAAATTACATGGAGATATTGAAAGACCGATATATCCAGGCCTTGATAAGTATAAAACATCGTTGGCTTCAGAATATTTTGAAATAAACTTTAGGATGAAAGAGCAATTGTGTAAATTTAATAGTGTACTGTTTGTTATAGGGTATTCCTGTAATGATGAACATATTAATAAAATTCTTCTTGATTGTATAAAACATGGGTTGGTAATCTACTGGTTTAAATTTGGATTAAACGATAAAGTTTTGGAAAATTGTCCAGAAAATCAATTAATTATAGTTGATCAAAAAGATTATAATAATCCAATAGATAGTACGAGAATATGTGCAGAATATTTGGAGAAATTAAATGGATAAAGATATTGGAAGAATTGTAGAAGTCAGAGGAATAAATGTTAAAGCAAAATTATTTCGACTATTACCACCATATTTAATTAATAATGGAATAGTAGTATCTGCACCTAAAATAAATTCATTTGTAAAAACGAAGGTTGGATTAGATACAATAATTTGTCAAGTAAATGGTGAATACAATGTAGAAAAAGAAGATAAAGCGACAGATTATTATATTGATTTAACGGTAAAAGGTTATATTGATCATGGAAAGTTTATTCAAGGATTAAGAATGTTACCCATTGTCTCATCCAACTTATCACTTTTAAATAATGACGATTATGCAATTATATATGATTTTGATAAAGACCATTCTTTTTTTATTGGAAAAGATTTATTTGAAATAAATAAAGATATTTATTTGAATTTTAATAATTTGATGCCAACTCATATTGGTATTTTTGGAAATACTGGTAGTGGTAAAAGTAACACATTAGCAAATGTTTATTCACACTATATAAAAGAATTAAACGGGTATGTTTCAAGTAATGCGACAGTTTTATTATTTGATTTAAATAATGAATATGGAAATAATTCTATTTGCAACAAACAACATAAAGTAATTTATAATTTAACTACAAGAAAGCAATCAAGTAAGCGAATTCCATTTAGTTTTGAAAATATTACAGAAGATGAGATGAGTATTCTATTAAATGCTTCTATAAAAACACAAATTCCCACGATAAAGCATGCATTTAAAAGTCTCAAAGAGGAACATGAAGAAGAATATTATTTGAAGTATGTGAAAAATACTATAAGAAATAATCAAAAGGATTTATTTTTTGCTATTCGTTTTCGATTGAATGAATATATTAAAAATATAAATAATATCAATTGGCATAGTAATGCATTAAATTTTTATTATAGTAAAGATGATGGAACTCGTATTTTTAATAATAGCAGTGATTTTGATTCTATAGTGTTAAATAATATTCAAATCAATCTGCCAGCTGAACCATTAGATAGATTTAAATTTGAATTGTGTTTTTCTATTATAAGAGAATGTGAACATGGTGTGAATTCTGAGTTTTTATTACCACTTTTAACTAGAGCGGAAAAGATATTTAATGATTTAAAGAAAGTTTTTGATTTTGAAGATAATTCAGATATTTTTGAAAATAAAAACTTAGCAATTATACAATTAGGAAATGTCAATAATGATATGACGATGATTGTTCCTAGCTTAATTTCAAGTGTAATATTTCGAAGACAATTGGAGAAAAAGCAAGGTGAAGAAATAAAGTCAATAATTAATATTGTTTTAGATGAAGCACATAATATTTTATATAAAGAAGATGATTTAGCAGTACATAATAATTTGTTAGAGAAATTTGAAAAAATTGTAAAAGAAGGTCGTAAATTTGGAGGGTTTTTAACAGTTTCTAGCCAACGACCAAGTGATATTTCTAGTACAATTCTTTCCCAATTACATAATTATTTTATACATAAATTAGTTAATCCTAATGATTTAAATCAAATTAGAAAAGCCGTCGCATTTTTAGATGAAAATGCATTGAATTTTTTAACAATATTAGCGCCAGGTGAATGTATATTATCTGGAACTTCCCTAAGTATGCCGATTTTTATACAAATTGAAGAACTAGATAATGAAACAAAGCCAAATAGTAATAATGTTATTTTATTTGGTCGAGATGGAATAATCAAATAACAAATATTGTTTTCATTCTTATATATGATAGAAATATAAACTAATAGAAAGATAATTTTTTAAATTGAATTGAAATCACAAAAACAATAAAGGATTGTATTCATTTTAAATGAAAATATATTTTATTTTAATTTTATATGAAAAATATTTATAAGTTACAAATAAATATGGAGGGAAAATATGGCTAATATAAGATTTAAAAATTTACCATCATTATTAAATGATATGAAAAAGAAAAAGTGGATTATTGATTCGTTCTTTTTTCAGTATAAAGATGAAAAATATATTGTTATTTTAAAATTATATAAAGATCATAAAAGAAAGCCTTCAAAGTATGCAAAGGCAGAAGTTGAATTTATTAGAAGAACTAATGAAAATGAATCAATTACAGGATATATTGATTTTTATGAAGTACATTTTTATAATATGGATCAATTTTGTGATTTTTTTGGCGTAGAGAAAGGTAATGGTATTAGAAATTTATTTATTGATTTTTCAAATATATTTTCAAATTATATCCCATTAGAAAAAACAATTGAAAAATCAAAACAAGAGAGACATCTTATAGGATAAAGAGCAGAAGGAAATAATCCTAATGCGATATATTGTTTTGGTGTAAGAAGAAATGGCTCAAATGAAGATGGGACATTGAATGTGAGAAGTATTGAAAATAGCAATAAGGCACAAATATTAAGGCCTAGTTTATATGAAAAGTATGCTGATGATACAAATTTAAGTTTTTTCTTTTCTGATAATCCAGATGATGAAAGAAATGATTTAGAAATATTTGAAATCATCGCTAAAAGAAAGTAGTGTCAATATTATATTTAATAAAAAAATACAAAAATTAATAAAATTGTATAGTTGTAGAAGTGTAAGATATTTTAAGTATTCATAAATTATATTTTTAAGGAGAAAATTTATTAGGTATGTTAAAAATGCTAGTTGATTATATTTTTAATAATAATTTAAACATAGACAAAACAACATTTCTAACTATTATAATAGGCCAAATTACAATATATGGAATATTATTAACATTTTTTCAGTTTGTTGTTTCATATCAAGAAAATAAAAGAGAAGTTACT
>ERZ791885.1345-NODE-1345-length-16388-cov-2.788894_pt1 | contig 16388 bp, 10 predicted proteins | sample MGYA00510159_ERZ791885 | MGnify/ENA primary metagenome ERZ791885 (study PRJEB30046, sample SAMN00792054) | human gut metagenome | study: EMG produced TPA metagenomics assembly of the A metagenome-wide association study of gut microbiota in type 2... | reverse complement strand
TGCAGGTGCAGGGAGGATAAGCACTCTGTCTGCTAATGGTTTAATGTTCATAGTTCTTTTTTTTGATTTTATTTGTTATACATTATATTCATGATTTGTCCTCTTCTTGAAGAAGACGCTAAATCAGTTGCGAAAAGTATGCCAAAGCAAAATAATGATTGTTTGGCAGAAATTGACTGACAAAATGACTGACAACAGGTTATTAATGGCAAAAAAGCATATTTGTTCCACACTTTTTAAACAATAGAAGCGGATTATTCCTTATAATAACGTATATTCGTAAATGAACCCCAAGATAAACTGTATAGATTATATGAATAAAATAAGTTTTGGCATATCCATCGCTTTTTGCGTACTCTATTCCTGCACTTCGCATACAGGACACAAAACTTCTGAAGAGACTTTACAGGCTGATTCACTGGCACAGGACACGATTGCGGAAACTGTGGCAGAACCTGTCGTCAAAAAGATTACTCCGGAAGAAATTCAAATCACCAAAGAACTACTGTATGATAAATACACGCTGGAAGATACATATCCTTATAAAGATACGACCCGCAGTTTCCAATGGGACAAAATAAAAGAACAGCTTGCTCTGCTCGAAAACATACAACTGCAGCCGTCTCAATGGGCTATCCTCCAGAATTACAAGAACAGAAACGGTGAAGCTCCATTGGTGAAAAACTTCAAAAGAAATGCCTACGGACGGGTAGCGGACACGCTTGGGGTAGAGCGATACCAGTCTGTCCCGCTTTATCTGCTGACGGATACGATAGCACCCGAACGCTACGGGCAGGATGGTGAACTGACGCGTTTTATTGAGGACGGAGAAAACTTTGTCAAAGCAGAACCGATATTTACAGAAGGCGAATGGATGATTCCTAGAAAGTATGTCAAAGTGATCGGAGATACGGTGGTTTTCAATAAAGCCATTTTCGTTGACCGCCATAATCAGAATATTACCGCACTGGAACGCACGGAAAAAGGGAAATGGGTAGTACGCAGTATGAACCCTTCTACTACCGGACTTCACCGACCGCCGTATGCGCAGGAAACTCCTTTAGGAATGTTCGTACTGCAGGAAAAGAAGGTGAAAATGATATTTCTGAAAGACGGCTCGAAGGAAACAGGAGGCTATGCGCCTTACGCCAGCCGCTTCACGGACGGAGCCTACATTCACGGAGTACCTGTCAATGAGCCCCGAAAGACACAGATAGAATATAGCTGGTCACTGGGAACTACTCCCCGATCACATATGTGTGTACGGAACGCAACTTCCCATGCCAAATTTATTTTCGACTGGGCACCTGTTAATGAGACGATTATTTTTGTTTTGGAATAAAAATCCCTATCTTTACCGCGATTTTATTTCAAGCTTAAACCCTATGCTTCAGAAAGTTATATTATTTTTATCATTCCTTTTCATTCCATTCAGCCATGTTTCAGTCGACACAATGGCCGTTCCTGCATCTGACTCTCCGACTCCTGTGTCCGAATTAGCTGCCGGCGAACAGCTCTTTGAAGAAATGGAGTTGGGTGGAATTGTCAATTTCATTGCATTCCGTCAGGCTGTCGCCGGTTACAACCGCATCAAGGAGAAGAGTAAACCGATTCTGACGCTGATTGACTTCTCAAAGCCGTCTACCGAAAAACGTTTTTTTGTCTTCGATATGGAGAAGAAACAACTGCTGTTTTCATCAGTAGTCTCACACGGACGAAACAGTGGAGGGAACTATGCCACTTCTTTTTCCAACCAAAACGGCTCTTATAAAAGTTCACTGGGATTTTATCTCACTGAAAACACTTACCAAGGCGGAAACGGCTACTCACTCATCCTAAACGGACTCGAAAAAGGAATCAATGACAAAGCTAAAGAACGTTCCATCGTCGTGCACGGGGCTTCATACGCCAATCCGACAGTAGCCGCCTCGGGACGTTTGGGGAGAAGTCTGGGATGTCCTGCCCTCCCGACAAAACTAGCCAAGCCCATCATTAATACAATTAAAGATGGCAGTGTTATGTTTATCTATGCCAATAATAGCAGCTATCTTGCTCAAAGCGACATCTTAAAAAATGTCAGTGCCCCCATGCCGGCACTCTAAACAGTCTTTATCAGAAAGAGCTGCACGGACTAACCGCACAAAGGAAGAACAACTTTACTTTATCGGCAGGGTAAACCAGAAACAAGAACCTTTCTCTGGTTCACTATCTACGCCAATCTCGCCACCCAGTTGTTCCACAATACTGCGGCAAATGGAAAGCCCGAGTCCTGTGCCATGTACAAAGGAATTCAGTTTGACGAAACGCTCAAAAATCTCGTTCTGCATTTCCGGCTCAATACCTATGCCTGTATCGGCAATGTAGAAACGCAGATGAGCCTCATCAAGCTGATCATAGCCTACCCGTATATTTCCTTCTTCCGTGAATTTAAGCGCATTGTTTACAAAGTTGGAAATAACCTGATGTAAACGATTGCGGTCACTCATGATGCGACATTCCGGCAGATGGCGGTCAAAAAGGATTTCCACGTTCGGTCTGGCCTTCATTCTCATAGCGAGAACAATATCTTCACAAAGCAGATTTACGTCCACTTCACGTTCGGTGAAATCGAACGTTCCCGCCTCAATCTTCGATAAGTCAAGAATATCTGAAATCAATTGTAATAACAGGTCATTGTTTTCTTCCACAATATCCATGTACTGCCGTCTTTCCTCCATGTCCTCCGTATCCACCATCAGACTGGAAAAACCAACTATGGCATTCAGCGGAGTGCGTATCTCATGACTCATATTGGCAAGGAAAGCAGACTTCAACCGGTCGGATTCTTCGGCTTTCTCTTTTGCCTCTATCAGTTTGGCTTCCGTTTCTTTCAAGGCAGTGATATCGTAGTTGACTCCAATCAATTCCACTTGGCCTTTTTCCGGCTCATAGAGATTCAACACTACATTGGTACGCACCCAGTTCCATTCATTCTTCGTACCGGGACGCAAAATACGCATCTCACCTTTGAAGGCTTTTGCTTTCCCTTTCTTTGCTTCTTCAAAAAAAGCAAGCATACGGGAACGGTCATCCGGATGCATTTTGGAGTAAACACCGACTACATCGGAAAGAGGTGTATTCTCATCCTCTCCCATATTCTTGAACCATTGCTTGATGGCATAGCCCTGACGATTCAGCAGATTGAGTTTGGCATATCCCACCTTGGCATAATCAGATATAAGAAGAAACAGATTCTCAAAATCAGAAATAGGCTTCAAGGCATCAATACGCTCCGTATTATCCATATTAATAAGGATATATCCGGTAAGGTTACCATGATTATCATATAATTTGCGGACTTTTGTATAAAGTTCGATGACACCGGCTTTCAATGGACGATAATACCCCGTGTGGCGGGCACATTCGAACGAATAACGGGCACGAAAATCCGTAATACTGCTCTTGCGTATACTCTCAAGTATCTGGGCATCCACATTCGGGTTTTCAAAGAAATTGAGTCCGATCACCTCCGACTTATCTGAAATTCCCAGAATATCCATATCCCTCTCGTTCAAATCCACCAGATTCCCCTCTTTATCGTAAATCTCCACCCCGGCAGGAATATTGGCAAAGATGTTTTTGAAGAGTCTTTCACTGCGTGCCAAAGCTGCTTGTTCGAAGATTACTTTCTCTTTCGCCCTGCGCAGTTCAAGGCAAATACTGATTACATTGGCCAAAGAAGACAGCCAGCGATAATCTTCGTCCGACCATGAAGCGGAACCATCCACCAAATCTACTCCCATAAATCCGTAGACATGATCATTGACTACCAATGGAGTCGCCATCAAAGCCTTAATTCCCTGACGGGACAACACCTCATATTCACCCTGCCCCATTCCAGGCATCGGCTTTAATGTTTCAAATAAAATAGGCTTCTTGCCCAATATCTGTGATGTCCACCACGGCATGAAGTCTACCGGAATTTCCTGCAATTTATTTATTTCCGCTTTTACTCCTTCCGCTACAACTTCATAGGTACAGTTATAAAAATGATTTTCTTCGTCCGTCTCGAAAATATAGGCACGTCCCGCCCGATAAAAAGCCAGAATATCTTTTAATATCTCATAAATTCCTGTCTCGACTTCTTCATCTTTCAGAAAACGGGACAAAGACCGTGAAATTGAGTTCTGATAATAAAGCAAATCATTGATACGGTGTGAGATGGTTTCCGTTTTTTCATATTCCACCTTTTCGACAGATTTCTGTTCAAAGTCTGCCGCATGTTCAGCCACATATTTCCATAAGGGGGCGGCGTTGAGTGACTGCATGATCTCATTGTTTTCCAGCAGTTGTTTCACTTCTTCAAAAGTCAGCAGATGTACAGACAAATCTTCGGTATCTTCCAGATGTTGATGATCTATCGGTTCGACATTCGTAGCTAGGAAGCAATGAGTCAGGTTGGTATGCGTACTCGGATTGGCAGATATCACCATGTATTCCTGCCAGTTTCCTTTTCCATATCCGGTCTCCTCCCACAGTTCGCGCTGAGCGGAAACTAATGGGGAAGCATCCTCTTTATCACAAACTCCGGCACAGAGTTCATAAGAGGTACGTCCCAATCTAGGACGATACTGACGGACAAATACAAATTTGCCGTCTTTGGTTATTGCTATCGTGTTTACCCAATCGGGATATTCAAGAATATAATATTCAGGGATGTGGTTTCCATTAGGTAATAGCATATCTTCGCAGCGAACTGTCAACCACGGGCGGCGAAACAGATATTTGCTACTTACTGTTTTCCAGGCCTTCTCTTTCTCTTCCATCATTATTTGGTTTGCTTGCGGCAAAAGTAATGATTTTAGCCGGATAACTATTGCCCTATACAAACAAATATCTGTTTTTTACTCGCAAGTGATCTCTATTGTCTGGACCTGTTCGAGGTACTTCTTTGTAGCACTAACCAGCGAACTCCCCATATAATACCAAAACATCAGGCTGATGATGATCATCAATGCACCGATCATCGCAAAACGACTTCTTTGTTCGAACATACTGCTACTCATATCTCTTCTCCTCTCTTATTTTATGTTTTACAAAGATAACACCGAAATGCTACAAAAAATTGACAAGAATGTTTCAAAAACCTTAAATATTGAATTTATTTAACCAACCGGAGGGAAATAGTCTCCTGCATACAGGCTGTTTTATCCTTCCGGAAATATTAATGTAACAATCTGCTACATTCAATTTAACGATTATTAGTTTATCCGCAAACTAGTTACTATCTTTGCACCCACTAACAACCCTTTTAATTACTATATGGCTTTTACTAATAATATTATGATTGTCCGGCATAAACTGCTGGCTGACCTTGTCAGACTCTGGAAAAACGACCAGTTAGTAGAAAAAATTGACCGTCTCCCTATTGAGCTGAGTCCGCGCAAATCAAAACCGCTGGGGCGTTGCTGCGTACACAAAGAACGTGCTGTATGGAGATACAAGACCTTCCCGCTGATGGGACTGGATATGACGGATGAACACGATGAAGTAACTCCTCTCTCCGAATATGCACGGATGGCACTGAACCGCCCGGAGCCAAGTAAGGAAAATATCATGTGTGTCATTGACGAAGCCTGTTCTTCCTGCGTACAGATTAATTATGAAATCACCAATCTTTGCCGGGGATGTGTGGCACGCAGCTGCTATATGAATTGCCCTAAGGATGCAATACGTTTCAAGAAAAACGGTCAGGCAATGATTGATCATGATACTTGCGTCAGTTGCGGTATCTGCCATAAGAGTTGTCCTTATCACGCGATTGTATATATCCCCGTTCCTTGCGAAGAATCCTGCCCGGTGAAAGCTATCAGCAAAGATGAGCATGGCGTGGAACATATTGACGAAAGCAAGTGCATCTACTGTGGAAAATGTATGAATGCCTGCCCGTTCGGTGCTATCTTTGAGATTTCACAAACCTTTGATGTACTGCAACACATCAAGAAAGGAGAAAAGTTGGTAGCTATCATCGCTCCGTCTATCCTCGGACAGTTCAAGACTTCTATCGAACAGGTATACGGTGCCTTTAAAGAAATAGGATTCACCGACATTATCGAAGTAGCCGAAGGAGCCATGATGACCACCAGCAACGAGGCACACGAACTGCTGGAAAAACTGGAAGAAGGTCAGAAATTCATGACTACCTCCTGCTGTCCTTCATACATTGAACTGGTAGAAAAGCACATGACGGAAATGAAACCGTACGTTTCTACCACAGGATCACCGATGTATTATGCGGCACGAATCGCCAAAAAGAAACATCCGGATGCGAAGATTGTATTTGTCGGTCCGTGCGTAGCCAAACGAAAAGAGGTACGCCGTGACGATGCTGTAGACTATATCCTGACATTCGAGGAAGTAGGTTCTATCTTGGATGGAATGGACATTCAGCTGGAACAGGTGAATTCTTTCTCTATACTGCATACTTCCGTCCGTGAAGCACATGGTTTTGCACAAGCCGGTGGTGTGATGGGAGCCGTAAAAGCATATCTGAAAGAAGAAGCGGACAAGATCAATGCTATCCAAGTGTCGGATATCAACAAAAAAAATATAGCCTTGCTGCGCGCCTGTGCCAAAACAGGAAAAGCAGCGGGACAGTTTATCGAAGTGATGGCTTGCGAAGGTGGCTGTATCACCGGACCAAGTACGCACAACGACATTGTTTCAGGACGTCGTCAATTAGCACAAGAACTGCTCAAGCGGAAAGAAAGCTATGAGACAATGGATAGATAAACTGCAAGAAGAAAGGACACTCCAACCGGAAGAATTCCGGCAACTGCTGACCGAATGTGACGGAGAATCATTGCGCTATATCAATAAACAGGCGCAAGAAGTCAGTCTCCGTCATTTCGGAAACCGGATTTTTATTCGCGGACTGATTGAAGTCAGTAACTGTTGTCGAAATAACTGCTACTACTGCGGTATCCGGAAAGGGAATCCGAATCTGGAACGTTATCGGTTATCCACAGAAAATATACTGAATTGTTGCAAGCAGGGGTATGACCTCGGCTTCCGTACTTTTGTGCTGCAAGGGGGAGAAGACCCCGTACTGACAGATGAACGGATAGAGGATATAGTTTCAACGATTCGCCGGAGTTATCCTGATTGCGCCATTACACTGTCACTGGGCGAAAAGTCGCGGGAAGCATACGAGCGTTTCTTTCAGGCAGGAGCCAACCGCTATCTGTTGCGTCACGAGACTTATGACAAAGAACATTATCAACAACTGCACCCTACCGGTATGTCATGCGAGCATCGTCTGCAATGCTTACGGGATTTAAAGGACATCGGCTATCAGACAGGCACCGGAATCATGGTAGGCAGTCCGGGACAGACTATAAAACACCTGATTCAGGATATTCTGTTTATCGAACAGCTTCGCCCCGAAATGATTGGTATCGGCCCCTTCCTGCCTCATGGTGAAACGCCTTTTGCCCAGTCTCCCAGCGGAACCGTGGAACAGACGCTCCTTTTATTATCCATCTTCCGTCTGATGCATCCGTCGGCGCTGATTCCGGCAACTACGGCACTGGCTACCCTCACTCCCGACGGACGGGAACGGGGAATACTGGCAGGCGCCAATGTAGTCATGCCCAATTTGTCGCCACAGGAAGAACGCAAAAAGTACAATCTGTATAATAACAAAGCCTCCCTCGGAGCGGAATCTGTGGAGGGACTCAACATATTGCAACAGCAGCTGGAAAAGATCGGTTATCAAATCTCCTTCTCCAGAGGCGATTACAAACAATAAAGAAATGTATAAAATAGATTCACCCCAAGCAGAAGAATTCATTCATCATGAAGAGATTCTGGAAACTCTTGAATATGCACGGAATCACAAAAATAACCGCGCATTCATAGAACAGCTGATCGAAAAAGCCGCTCTTTGCAAGGGACTGACGCACCGCGAAGCAGCTACCCTGCTGGAATGTGACCAACCTGACCTGATAGAACGAATCTTCCATCTCGCCAAAGAAATCAAACAGAAGTTTTACGGCAACCGTATCGTTATGTTCGCACCGCTTTACCTGTCGAACTATTGCGTAAACGGATGCGTATATTGCCCTTATCATGCCAAAAACAAAACAATCGCCCGCAAGAAACTGACGCAGGAAGAAATACGCAAGGAAGTAATCGCTTTGCAGGATATGGGGCATAAACGTCTGGCACTTGAAGCCGGCGAACATCCGACTCTCAACTCACTGGAGTATATACTGGAATCCATCCGGACCATTTATAGTATCAGACACAAGAATGGGGCTATCCGCCGTGTAAACGTAAATATCGCCGCCACTACCGTCGAGAACTATCGCCGGTTGAAAGATGCCGGCATCGGCACGTATATCCTATTTCAGGAAACTTATCACAAAAAGAACTACGAAGCTCTCCACCCCACCGGACCGAAAAGTAACTATGCTTATCATACCGAAGCAATGGACCGCGCCATGGAAGGCGGCATAGACGACGTAGGAATGGGAGTGCTCTTCGGACTGAATACCTATCGCTATGACTTCGTAGGATTATTGATGCACGCAGAACATCTGGAAGCCCGTTTCGGTGTGGGTCCGCACACTATCAGCGTGCCGCGCATCTGTTCGGCGGACGACATCAATGCGGGAGATTTTCCCAATGCGATTTCCGATGATATATTCAGTAAGATTGTAGCTGTCATCCGGATAGCGGTTCCTTACACCGGCATGATTATATCCACACGTGAATCACAGGAGTCCCGCAAAAAAGTGCTTGAACTCGGTATCTCACAAATCAGCGGCGGCTCCCGCACCAGCGTAGGCGGCTATGCGGAAACGGAACTTCCGGAAGATAACTCCGCACAATTTGATGTAAGCGACACCCGGACATTGGACGAAGTGGTCAACTGGCTGCTCGAATCAGGATATATCCCCAGCTTCTGCACCGCCTGCTATCGGGAAGGACGCACCGGGGACCGATTTATGTCCTTAGTCAAATCGGGACAGATAGCCAACTGCTGCGGCCCCAATGCATTAATGACTCTGAAAGAATACCTCGAAGATTATGCGTCGGAAGACACCCGAATCAAAGGTATGAAGCTGATAGCCAAAGAGACCGACCGGATTCCGAATCCCAAAATCAGAGAAATAGCCATCCGGAACTTAAAAGATATTGCGGAAGGAAAAAGAGATTTCAGATTTTAAGGGGCAAGGTGCCCCTGCCAAGTTTCCATGCGGATAATTAACGTTACAACAATTGCTTGATTTATGAATTTAGTCCACACCCCCAATGCCAACCGGCTCCACATCGCCCTCTTCGGAAAGCGTAACAGCGGAAAATCCTCCCTGATCAATGCACTGACCGGACAGGATACCGCTCTTGTTTCCGATACTCCCGGAACAACGACCGACCCCGTGCAGAAAGCAATGGAAATTCACGGTATCGGTCCTTGTCTGTTCATTGATACTCCGGGATTTGACGATGAAGGTGAGTTAGGAAACAGGCGTATCGAACGCACATGGAAAGCCGTAGAGAAAACCGATATCGCCCTTCTGCTTTGCGCAGGTGGTAGCTCTGCAGAGGAAACCGGAGAACCGGACTTTACCGAAGAACTTCATTGGCTGGAACAACTCAAGGCAAAAAACATCCCGACCATTCTGCTTATCAACAAGGCAGATATACGGAAGAACACCGCATCCCTTGCCATCCGGATAAAGGAGACTTTTGGAAGCCAGCCGATTCCTGTCAGTGCCAAAGAGAAGACAGGCATCGAACTGATACGACAAGCCATTCTGGAAAAGTTGCCGGAAGATTTCGATCAGCAAAGTATTACTGGCAACCTGGTAACGGAAGGAGATCTTGTCTTGCTGGTCATGCCACAAGACATTCAAGCCCCCAAAGGGAGGCTTATTTTGCCACAAGTGCAGACAATGCGGGAATTGCTCGACAAGAAATGTCTGATCATGAGCTGCACCACAGATAAGTTACGGGAAACGCTGCAAGCCCTCTCCCGCCCTCCTAAACTGATTATTACAGACTCACAAGTCTTTAAAACAGTCTACGAGCAAAAGCCTGAAGAAAGCAGACTGACCTCTTTTTCCGTCCTTTTTGCAGGTTATAAAGGAGATATCCGGTACTATGTGAAAAGTGCCTCAGCCATCGGAAGTCTGACAGAATCTTCCCGTGTACTGATAGCCGAAGCCTGCACACACGCCCCTCTATCCGAAGACATCGGGAGAGTAAAACTTCCGCATCTGTTAAGAAAGCGGATTGGAGAAAAGTTATCGATAGATATCGTGGCGGGAACTGATTTCCCGCAGGATCTCACTCCTTATTCTTTGGTTATCCATTGCGGCGCTTGTATGTTCAACCGCAAATATGTGCTGAACCGCATCGAAAGAGCAAGGCTACAAAATGTGCCGATGACAAATTACGGAGTAGCTATCGCTTTCCTCAACGGGATACTTAATCAAATAGAATATTAAAATAAAAAGAACAGAACCTTGCAGACTTCAAGCATTTGTCTTATATTAGTCACGCAATCAAATATTTATTAACTTTAGACATAAACAAATGAAAAAGAGAACTATGGCTTTGGCCATCTTTCTGGCAACCGGTGTTACTATGCAAGCACAAGACCGACTGACACAGTACAAAGTCCGGAATGCCATCAGCGTTCGTACCCCCATTATGAACGACAGCATCAATCCTAAAGGAGAAAAACACACCAAAAAGATGTTACTCCAGACCCCGGTCGTACTACATTTGCCGGATGCACCGATGCAGTCGCTCACTGCGGACACAGCGGGGTATCTCAGCTTCGAGAAAGCAGATAAAGACAATAAACTTTATCTGGTTAAGACTCAGATTCGTGCAGAACGTTTCCTGAAAGGGAAGTTGAAAATCACCTCCCCCGTCCGCTGGGAAGTCTTCATTGACGGAGCCTCCAAGCAAGTAAAAGATGCGGCAGAAGACAGCATCACCTCCGGCTCATCACGTGACATCGCTCTCAGCCTTGAACCGGAGCGGGATTACGAGATAATCATCAAACTGCTTTCTGCTTCCGACGACAAAGCGGCTCCAACGCTGAAATGCGAACTGATCAAAGACGAGAAATTCAAGGATATCGCCTGCAATCTAGATCCGGAAGCAAAGAAGCGTTTTTCTCTCGACAATACAGTTTATGGCAACCGTGCCATCTCTGTTTCCATCTCTCCCAGCGGAAAGTATCTGCTGACCCGTTATTGGGATAACCACGCCGCCAAACGCTCACGCACTTATTGCGAACTGACGGAACTAAAGAGCGGAAAAGTACTCCTGACCAATCTCAGAGACGGCATGAGCTGGATGCCTAAAAGTGACAAGTTATACTACACGGTAACTGCCCTGACAGGAAATGACGTAATCACCCTCGATCCTGCCACACTCCGCGAAGAAACGATTTTGCAAAGTATTCCCGAACAGAGTTTCAGATGGTCGCCCAACGAAGATTTTCTGATTTACTATCCCCGCGAAGAAGGAGTCAAAGAAGATGGTCCTCTCCGCCGCATCGTAAGTCCTGCAGACCGTATTCCCAATTCCCGCGGACGGAGTTTCCTTGCGAAATACAACCTGGCCGACGGTGTCTCCGAGCGCCTGACCTATGGCAACCACAGCACATATCTGCAAGATATTTCTCCGGACGGAAAATACATGTTATACAGTACATCCAAAGAAAACATCACTCAACGTCCGTTCTCTCTGTCCTCACTTTACCAAGTAGATTTGGAAACGTTGAAAGTGGATACTCTTTTCTATGAAGACCGCTTTATCGGAGGTGCGGGCTACTCTCCTGACGGCAAGCAGCTATTGCTGACCGGCAGCCCCGAAGCGTTCGGCGGCATCGGAAAGAATTGTGGCAATCACCCTATTGCCAATGATTTCGATACTCAGGCCTTTATTATGGATCTGAGTACCCGCAAGATACAACCGATTACCAAAGACTTTCATCCGACAGTCAGCCCTCTGCAATGGAATCATGGCGATGGGTGCATCTATTTCAATACGGACGATGGCGATTGCAAAAACATCTATCGTTATTCTCCGAAGGACGGAAAATTTGAGAAGCTGAACCTCGAAACGGATGTTACCAGCGCTTTCGCTTTGTCCGAATACAATCCGGGCATCGCAGCTTACATCGGTCAATCGGACTACAACGCCGGAGTGGCCTATCTCTATGACATGAAGAAAAAGACTTCCAGCCTGCTTGCCGACCCGATGAAACCGATTCTGGAGAAAATAGAATTAGGCAAAACAGAGCCGTGGAACTTTACCGCTTCCGACGGAACTGTCATCACTGGCAAGATGTGCCTGCCTCCGAATTTTGATCCGAACAAGAAATATCCGATGATTGTATATTACTATGGCGGTACGACTCCGACTACCCGCGGAATCAGTAATCCGTATTGCGCACAATTATTCGCTTCACGTGACTATGTGGTCTACGTCATCCAGCCTAGCGGAACGATTGGCTTCGGACAGGAATTCTCCGCCCGCCACGTCAATGCGTGGGGCAAACGTACAGCAGATGACATCATCGAAGGCACGAAGCAGTTCTGCAAAGAGCATCCGTTTGTGGATGAAAAGAAAATCGGATGTCTCGGTGCTTCTTATGGCGGATTCATGACGCAGTATTTACAGACGCAGACGGATATTTTCGCCGCTGCCGTATCGCACGCCGGAATCAGTGACGTGACCAGCTACTGGGGTGAAGGTTACTGGGGTTATTCCTACAATGCCATCGCCGCAGCCGACAGTTACCCGTGGAAGGACCCGGACTTGTTCACCAAACAAGGCTCCCTGTTCAACGCCGACAAGATAAACACTCCGTTACTGCTGCTACACGGTACGGTAGATACCAATGTGCCTATCGGTGAAAGTATCCAGCTTTTCAACGCATTGAAGATACTTGGCAAGACTGTAGAGTTCGTGACCGTAGACGGAGAAAACCATTTCATCTCCGATTATGACAAGCGAATCAAATGGCATAACTCCATCATGGCATGGTTTGCCCGTTGGCTACAGGATCAACCGGAATGGTGGAAGGAAATGTATCCGGAACGCCATTTATAATTTATGATAAATACGTATCCCCGGTCGTACACAAGAGTAATTCTTGGATATACGACCGGGGATACTTCTACTTTGCAATCTCATCTATTTTAATTCTACCTCGATAGCTGCCGGATAAAGCCGTTGCGGATCGAAGAACACAGCACAGCTATTAACCATATTCTTCAAATCAGCCTTTACTTTTCCCTCGAAAACCTTTTTGCCATTCACCGTCAGAGTCACCTTTTCAGTTAAATCGACCAGCTCGTCACAGAGATAAATGACCACTTTCCCTTTATGCGCCTGCGCATATTTCTTCGCAAACTTCATCTCTATTCCCCATCGTTGATCCTTCTCCGTGGCTTCATAAACAACATCATCGACCTTCAATGAAATATGATTTCCCGAAATACTCATTTCATAATAAGTACGCGACTTCCCCTCTTCATCGGATCTTTCCTTCACATACAGATTATAAAATCCTTTCCGGTAGAGTCCGTCCATCTCAAAATTCTCCCAGCTTACATATTTGGGATAAGGATTGCGGACATATTGCTTCAGCCAGGGAGTCGTCGGACGATAATCAATACTATGCCCCATTCCGGGAATCAGTTCTATCTTGTGAGTGAAATAGCCGGGATGCTGATGCGCCAAACTATCGAATGCTTCCAGCACATATCCGGTCAGTGTATTCCGGTAAAATCCGGTATCCTTGTCTCCTGTCCGCAAAGAAAAAGCAATATTACTACAATTCTCCGCAGGAGCATTCTTTAAAGGTTCCCCTCCTGCCATCGGTCCCGCAGCAGCCCAATAATCAGCATAAAATGAGGCCAGACGCTGACTGCCATATCCGCCTTCCGAGATTCCGAAAACATACACTCTGTTGGGATCAATCTTTCCCAAGAGCAAGGACTGTCGGAGCAATTTCTCCCAGGCAAACTGTTTAGCTTTCTGCCACCAACGATAGTACTCGCCTTCGTTCGGAATCTGTGGAATAAAGTAAACGGAAGGAGCATCATCAAAATTCCGGCAAATTTTCAACCCGGTACTCCATTCCCGTTCTTTGGGTCCCGAGCCATGCAGATAGAGGAATAATGGAAGTTCATTTCCTATTCCATCTGTCCCTTTCATTCCCCAGTAATAGGGCATCACAGCATTTGGTTCCAAACTATCAGGAAGTTTCCAGTAGCCGGTAGAAGCGGATGAGAGTGTATCCAAAGCTATTAATTTTTCTTCTTTAAAACCATCATTTGCCTCTTTCCACAACTGCCATACGACATCACGATAGTGTTCTACCTCTGACAGTTTCAACGGTTTTCCTGCGTCAAAAGAGGTTGTCTTACCGGAAAGAGATTCAGAAAAGAACGTAACAATCTCTTTTCTTGTCTGTGCCTTCACCGACTTCTTCAGGGAGTTCTCATTGGTTTCGAGTTCATGAGCAGTCGAGGAGGCAATACTGGCAGCACAGATTATGCCTAGAAAAAGTGTGTTTCTTATTGTTTTCATATTACTTTGGGGGTTGTTGTTTTTCATATATTTGCTATCAATTCAATGTATGCACAAAGATAAAAATTACTGTCCGGCTCTCCTTATTTTTTCAGTCTAATCTAAAAACTAATATCCAAAGTTTTTAATTAAGAAGTAGAATTAAGCCTTCCGAGAATATGATCCCCAAAAGTAATTGTTACATATAATTACCATTTCATTCTATATAGTTTCCGATAGTCAGTTTTCATTCGAAACCGCATCCTTATATCTTTACAAAAACAAAAACGGCCTTTAATAAACACGGATTCTGTTTATAATAAACTTATCGCACGTTTATTATAAACGGTATCCAAGTTTATTAAAAACGATATTCGTCCCTTTTTAAGTAAGAGACGAAATGTAGCAGGCATAATTAACGACAAAATGGGGCAATAATCATCTGATCATTGCCCCATTCCAAGTTCTTCTGATACTTATAAGTAACAGTATAAAGGTGATATTTATGTATCTATTTTTCTTATTACATTCATCTTATTTATGCCTTTTCTTTTCTCAAAGATACAACATAAAAAGTCATTTGTCAAGTACTTCACCGGAAAAGCGGATATTCTCACTCTATACCCTGCTTTTAATTGCGTAAAGCAGCTATCAGTTCTTCCACCGAAACAAGATTCTGTTCGCCGGTTTCCATATTCTTCAGCATTGCTTTGCCTTCGTTCATTTCGTTCTCTCCTACGATAGCTACGAACGGAACACTCTTGGCATTGGCATAGCTCATCTGCTTCTTCATCTTTGCCGCATCCGGGAAGATTTCCGCACGGATACCTGCCGCACGAACTTTTGCCAGCATACTCATGGAGAAAGCAGCTTCTTTATCACCAAAGTTTACGAACATCAATTCCGTACCGTTCACTGCTTCCTTCGGATAAAGTTCCAGTTGATTCAAGACGTCGAAGATACGGTCTGCACCAAAAGAAATGCCGACTCCCGACACACCGGCCATACCGAATACTCCTGTCAGGTTGTCATAGCGACCACCACCGGTGATACTGCCGATCTGCACGTCCAGCGCTTTCACTTCGAAGATAGCACCGGTATAATAATTCAATCCGCGAGCCAGCGTCAAGTCAAGTTCGATCTCATTTTTCAAGCCCATTGTTTCCAGTGTGCCCAGAATAAATTCGCTTTCTTCCACTCCTTTCATGCCTGTTTCACTGGCTGCCAGCACGCTCTTTAGTGTAGCCAGCTTTTCAGTATTGGTTCCGCTCAGCAGAATGATCGGCTGCAATTTGGCAATCGCCTCATCACTGATCCCTTTCTCTTTCAGTTCCGCATTGACGTTCTCCAGACCAATCTTATCCAGTTTGTCAATAGCCACTGTGATATCTACAATCTTATCCGCTTCACCGATAATCTCAGCGATACCGGAAAGAATCTTGCGGTTATTAATCTTAATACACACACGGATGTTGAAACGGCTGAATACAGTATCAACAATCTGCATCAGTTCTACTTCATTCAGCAGTGAATCACTGCCGACAACATCGGCGTCGCATTGATAGAACTCACGGTAACGTCCTTTCTGCGGACGGTCTGCACGCCATACCGGCTGTATCTGATAACGCTTGAACGGGAAAGTTATTTCATCGCGGTGCATCACCACGTAACGGGCAAAAGGCACTGTCAAGTCATAGCGCAAACCTTTCTCACAGAATTTGCTTGCCAGCTTAACAGCATTACGACTCAATAACTCTTCATCTGTGATGCCGGAAAAATAATCTCCTGAGTTCTGAATCTTAAAT
>ERZ791885.1339-NODE-1339-length-16481-cov-2.394192_pt1 | contig 16481 bp, 10 predicted proteins | sample MGYA00510159_ERZ791885 | MGnify/ENA primary metagenome ERZ791885 (study PRJEB30046, sample SAMN00792054) | human gut metagenome | study: EMG produced TPA metagenomics assembly of the A metagenome-wide association study of gut microbiota in type 2... | reverse complement strand
AGGTATTAACCCCTAAAAAGCCAAGCCCGCCTATATCGGTCAGCGGCTTTAATGCGGCGGGGTTTTTGCCGCAAAGGGTTTTTAAAAGCTCGGAATAAATTCGCTCCGTACTTACGCTTTTAAGCGTGGGCGCATACCCCAAAGCCGCTTTAAGGGTGTTTTCTTCTATATCAAACCCCAAAACCGAGGAAAAGCGGAAAAGCCGCATGATTCTCAGCGCGTCCTCATAAAATCGGCGCCCCGGCTCACCCACAGCGCGCAGAATACGGTTTTCAATATCCTCCCTGCCGCCGAAAAAGTCCTTTAAGCCGTCCTTTTGATTATATGCCATTGCATTTACGGTAAAATCACGGCGGGCAAGGTCTTCGCGCAGGCTCTTTACAAAAATTACGCTGTCGGGGCGGCGGTGGTCGCGGTATTCGCCGTCTGTCCTGTAGGTAGTTACTTCGTTCGGCACACCGTTTATAATAACCGTAACCGTGCCGTGCTTTATGCCCGTGGGCACCGTCTTTTCAAAGAGGGACATAACCGTCTCGGGCTCTGCCGAGGTGGTAATATCGAAATCGTGCGGGGTATCGCCGTTCAGCATATCGCGCACGCAGCCGCCCACGGCGAACGCTTCATAGCCGTTTTTTTGCAGAGTTTCAATAATATATTCGATGTCGCTCGGTAAAAATAACATAATTTTTATTTTCCTTTCAAAAAAGGGTTTATTTTTTTGCCGTTTAGCAATATAATAAGAAGTAATAATGTTTTTAAGGAGACCGATTATGAAACAGCTTCGCGAAGAGGATAAGATCATAACACAGGTAAAGCATATTCATATGATAGGTATAGGCGGCAGCGGAATGTGCCCGCTTGCCGAAATACTGCACGGTAAGGGGTACTTCCTTACCGGGTCGGATAATAACGAAAGCGACCCGCTTACAAGAATCAAAAACCTCGGCATAAAGGTTTATATGGGGCACAGGGCTGAAAACATAAAGGGAGCGGAGCTTGTGGTGTACTCCGCCGCAATAGCCGCCGATAACCCCGAGCTTAAAGCTGCGCGCGAGCAGGGTATACCCACAATGGAGCGCTCGCATATGTTAGGGGCGCTTACCCGTCATTTCGATAATGTCATAGGCGTATGCGGTACACACGGCAAAACCACCGTCACCTCTATGATAACACAAATTTTAATTTTAAACAAGATGGATCCTACCGCAGTTATAGGCGGAAAGCTGCCGCTTATAAATTCAAACGGTATTTCGGGCAAATCCGAAACCATGGTCTGCGAGTCCTGCGAGTTTGTCGATACCTTTTTGCAGCTCTCGCCCGATGTTGCAGTGCTGCTTAATATCGATAACGACCACCTTGACTATTTCAAAACTATGGAGAATATGACCCTCTCTTTCCATAAGTTTTTGAAAATGGCGAAAACGGCATATATAAACGGGGACGACAGCCGCGTTTTAACCGCCGCTGAAAATATTGATGCTGATATTATTACTTTCGGCTTCGGGAAAGATAATTTTTACCGCGCCGAAAATATAGAAAGCCGCAAGCGCGGGTTTGCGTTTGACGTGGTAAAGAATAATGAGAAGATAATAAATATTGAAATGCACATACCGGGCAGGCACAATGTTTTAAACGGGCTTGCCGCGTTTGCCGTATGCTTTGACATGGGCGTTTCGGCGGACGGAATTAAGGACGCCGTAGAAAAATTCACCGGTGCCGGCAGGCGTTTTGAATTTTTGGGAGAGTATGACGGCTTTATGCTGGCTGATGATTACGCTCATCACCCGACCGAAATAAAAGCCACCCTTTCCGCCGCAAAGGAGCTTGACTACAATAATGTTATAGCGGTGTTTCAGCCCTTTACCTTTTCGCGCACGACGCTTTTAAAGGATGATTTTATAAAGGCGCTTTCCATTGCCGATAAGGTAATACTGACCCCGATTATGGGCTCGCGCGAAAAAAACACCTACGGCATTAAAAGCGAGGATTTGGCTGCGGGGCTCCACGATGTCTGCGTAGTGGACGGGTTTGAAAATATAGCCGATAAGATTGAGGAAATTGCCCGCCCGGGTGATTTGGTTATTACGATGGGCGGCGGCGATATTTACAAGGCGGCGCACATTATACAAGGCAGGCACGCGGAATGACCGAAAAGCTATACGATAAGGACTCTCATTTAAAGGAATTTACAGGCACGGTATTATCCTGCAAAAAAACGGGGGAAAAATATGCCGTAGCTTTAAACCAAACCGCATTTTTCCCCGAGGGCGGCGGTCAGCAGAGCGACCGCGGATATATAGGGGAGGCGTATATATCGGACGTGCAGATAAAAAACGGTGAAATACTTCACTTCGCCGATAAGCCGCTGAGTGTGGGACAAGCCTATGACTGTAAGCTGGATTTTGATTTTCGCTTTCGCAATATGCAGAACCACTCGGGCGAGCATATAATTTCGGGAATAGTGCACCGCCTTTACGGCTTTAATAACGTAGGCTTTCATTTGGGAGCGGAAATGACCATGGACTTTGACGGCGAGCTTACAAGACGTCAGCTTGATGAGATTGAAGACCTTGCAAACAAAGCGGTGTATGAAAATCTGCCGGTAAAAGCCTACTACCCGACCGATGAAGAGTTAAAAAGCCTTGATTACAGAAGCAAGCTTGATTTAAAGGAAAACGTGCGTATAGTGGAAATAAAGGGCGTGGACGTTTGCGCCTGTTGCGCGCCGCATGTAAAGTCGACCGGCGAAATAGGCATTATAAAAATCCTGGATTTTGAAAAATACAAGGGCGGCGTGAGGCTGCTTGTAAAATGCGGCATGGATGCGCTGCGGGATTACCGCGAGAAGTACAAAAACGTGCTGGAAATATCGAATTTACTCTCCGCAAAGCAGCCTGAGGTGTCGTTGTCGGTTGTGAAGCTGAACGAACAGTTATCGGCAGAAAAGGCGGCGGCAGCCGCGCTTAAAAGACGATTGATTGCCGAAAAGGCGGCGGGCTTTGCGCCCGATACCGATAAAACCGCCGTTTTTGAAAACGGGCTTGATATTAAAGAACTGCAATTATTAGCCGACGCGCTGTGCAAAAAGGCGGGCGGCATACGCGGCGCTTTTTCGGGAGCGGACGGTGCTTTTTCCTTTGCAATATGCGGCGAAGAAACCGCGCTCGGAGACTTTTTTGCGGAATTCAAGGCCGCGTTTAATACACGCGGCGGCGGCAGGAACGGCATAAGGCAGGGAACCGTGTGTGCAGACCGCGCGGAAATAGAAAGGCTTTTCACAGAATAAAACAGAGGAGATGTTTAAATGGCAAAAACACGGACTAAAAGACAGCAGGCAATTATAAAACGGCGGATATTTCTCACATGCTGCACGGCAGTGCTTCTGGCGGTTGCGGCAATCGTTGCGTTTGCGGTAAGCGCGGTATTAAAATCGGACGATAAAAAGAAGCCCGAAAATTCGCAAAGCGCCGATTCCTCAAAGGCAGAAAGCGTTGTAATACCCGAAACCACCGCGCGGGTAATATCAACAGGTGATATCATGGTGCACTCGACCCAGGTTGACGGCGCAAGAACACAGGCGGGCGAATACGATTTCAGTCCGTATTTCAAAAATCTTTCCTCATACTTTAAGGCGGCGGATCTTGCCGTCGCAAATCTTGAGGTTACCTTCGGCGGCACGGAATCGGGCAAATACAGCGGTTATCCCGCCTTTAACACGCCCGACAGCCTTGCGGATACCATAAAGGACTCGGGGCTTAATTTCCTTGTGACCTCGAACAATCACTCCTACGATACGGGGCTTTTCGGGCTTAAGCGCACGGCGCAGGTCTTAAAGCAAAGGGGAATTGAATTTATAGGCACAAGGGAGGTTGAAACCGACCCCGCTTACGCCGTAAAGGAGATAAACAACATAAAAATAGGGCTTGCCGATTATACCTACGAGACCTCCGGGCAGACCGCGGGCAGGAAATACCTGAACGGAGCTATAATTGCCGAGGAGGCTAACAACCTTATAAACAGCTTTTCGTATGATAAAATTGACGCATTTTACACCGAAGCTGAAAAGGTGATAGGCGAGATGAAGGCACAGGGCGCGGAGTTTATTGTGTTTTATATGCACTGGGGCAACGAATACCAAACAAGCCCCAACACCTGGCAGAAAACGATTGCTCAAAAGCTTTCAAACCTGGGCGTTAATATGATAATAGGCAGCCACCCGCATGTTATTCAGCCGGTAGAGCTTATCCGTCCCGAGGGCGGCGAGGGCTACACAATATGCCTGTATTCCACCGGAAACTGCATTTCAAATCAGCGGCAGGAGCTTATGGACAGCTGCCCCTCGGGTCATACGGAGGATGGTCTTCTGTTCGATTTCACCCTTAAAAAGAATAAGGACGGCGTGGCTCTTTCGGAGCTTAAGGTTGTGCCGACCTGGGTGAATAAATATAAGGAATCGGGTCACAGCGGATATTTATACACGGTTTATCCTCTTGAAACGGCAAACGACGGCGCGGCGAAATTCGGACTTACGGGCACTGCGGCGACAAAGTCGGCTAAATCCTATGAGAGAACCAAGGCTATTGTGGCGGCGGGGCTTAACGCCTGCCAGCAGGAAATAGGCTGCAATATTACTTTTCAGTAAAGGAACTGATGAAAAATGATAGACGAACAGGTTAGAAAATTAGTTTGCTACGGGCTTGAAAGAGGACTTTTCACAGAACGGGACGAGATATACGTTACCAACCGTATTCTTGAAATTCTGCAGCTTGACGAATATAACTGCGATACCGTTTTTTCGGATGTTGACCTTGAAGAAACACTGAAAGCCCTGCTTGATTACGCCGCCGAAAAGGGACTGACGGAAAACGACATTACTCACCGCGATTTATTCGACACAAAGCTTATGGGGGCTTTAATGCCGAGACCGAGCGAGGTTACAAATAAATTTAAGGAGCTTTATGCTATATCCCCCAAGGCTGCCACCGATTACTTTTATACTTTAAGCCGGGACAGCGACTACATACGCCGCTACCGTGTGGCAAAGGATATTAAGTGGCTCACTGCAACACCCTACGGCGAGCTTGAAATTACCATAAACCTTTCAAAGCCCGAAAAGGACCCGAAAGCGATAGCCGCCGCCAAAAATGCGCCGCAGGCAGGCTACCCGAAATGTATGCTATGCCGCGAGTGCGAGGGGTACGCGGGCAGAATAAACTTTCCCGCAAGGCAGAACCACCGCGTTATACCCATTACGATAAACGGCAGCGATTGGTGCTTACAGTATTCGCCCTATGTTTACTATAACGAGCACTGCATTGTATTTAACGCAAAGCACACACCTATGGCTATAAACCGCGCTTCCTTTAAAAAGCTGCTCGATTTTGTAACGCAGTTCCCGCATTATTTCGTAGGCTCAAACGCCGATCTGCCTATTGTGGGCGGCTCAATTTTAAGTCACGACCATTTCCAGGGCGGCAACCACACCTTTGCAATGGCAAAGGCATCGATTGAAACCGAGCTGCATTTTGACGGCTTTTCGGATATTGAGGCGGGAATTGTAAAGTGGCCTATGTCGGTAATACGCCTGCGCTCTGAAAATACCGAAAGGTTAGTTGAGCTTGCCGATAAAATACTTGCCTGTTGGCGCGGATATTCCGACCCCGACGCCTTTATATTTGCCGAAACCGACGGCACGCCCCACAACACAATAACCCCGATAGCAAGAAAGACAAACGGTAAATTTGAGCTTGATCTGGTGCTGCGCAACAATATTACCACGGCTGAGCACCCGCTCGGCGTTTTCCATCCGCACGCGGAGCTGCACCACATTAAAAAGGAAAATATAGGACTTATTGAGGTTATGGGTCTTGCGGTGCTGCCGGCGCGTCTTAAAAACGAAATGGCGCTGCTTGAAAAGGCAATGCTTGAAAACCGCGATATACGAAAAGACGAGGTGCTTGCAAAGCATGCCGATTGGGCAGACGAAGTGCGCCGAAAATACGGCGAGCTGAATGACAGCAATATAAGCGGGATAATAAGGGACGAAATAGGTCTTGTATTCTCACATGTGCTTGAGCACGCGGGTGTTTTCAAGCGCACCGAGGAGGGAAGACGCGCATTTTTGAAATTTGCCGCGGGAGTAAATAAATGTTCATAACCGTTTTCACCCAGGTCTCCGTTTTAATGCTGATGATAGCGGTGGGCTTTATTGCGGCAAAAACGGGAATCATGACCGAGGCGGGAGCCGCCTGCTGCACCGATATTGCGCTGATAATAGCAACGCCCTGCGTTATTATAAAATCGCTTATGCGCAGGTTCGACGCGGCGGTTATGAAATCGCTGCTGCTGGCTGTTGTTTTAACCCTTTTGGTGCAGGTGCTTATGATTACTCTCGGTACGCTGCTCCTTCGCTCAAAGGACTTAAGGCGGCAGCGAACTCTGCGCTTCGGCTCGATTTTCGCAAACTGCGGGTTTATGTCTTTACCATTACAGGAGGTAATGCTGGGGGCTGACGGCACGCTTTACGGCTCTGCCTATGTTATAATGTTTAACCTTGTGGTGTGGAGCTACGGCGTTTACCTTATAAGCGGCGACAAACGCTACATACAGCCAAAAAAACTTTTTGTAAACCCCGGCATTGCGGGGCTGCTTATAGGGCTTATAATTTTCGTGTTTTCCGTTCCCGTGCCGCAGGTGCTTTCATCTACCGTAAATTATCTTGCGGCAATATACACCCCGCTGCCCATGCTTATTATCGGCTACCATTTAAGCAAAACGAATGTGCTTAAGGCTTTTAAGGATGTCAAGTGCATAATTGCCGTTTTATTAAGGCTTATTGTTTATCCGCTTGTATCCCTCGGGGTTTTGTATATTTTGGGGGTGCGCGGCACGCTGCTGGTTTCCGTAATAATATCGTTAAGCGCGCCGGTTGCGGCGGTTACCACAATGTTTTCTTCAAAATTCGGCGGGGGCGATACTGCGCTTTCGGTCGATATGGTGTCGCTCAGCACGGTTTTATCAATTATTACAATGCCGGCGGTTATAACATTGGCGCAGCTTTTGGCGTAGTAATTGCAATTATTCACAATTTGTTTAATAATTTTGTAAATTTGTTTGGTATTATGGTTTAGAACCAAATTTTATGCTTGGAGGAATATAAATGATCGAAGTAACCGGACTCAGCAAAAGGTACGGTACTTATCTCGCCGTTAAGGATGTAAGCTTCAGCATCGAAAAGGGCGAGGTTATCGGCTTTTTGGGTCCAAACGGAGCGGGTAAGTCCACAATAATGAATATACTTACCGGCTATCTTTCACTTACACAGGGCAAGGTGGAAATTGACGGGTACGATATTGCCGAATACCCCGAGGACGCAAAGCGCAGAATAGGCTATCTGCCTGAAATACCGCCGCTTTATGTGGATATGAAGGTGCGCGAGTATTTAAACTTTATTTATGACCTTAAAAAGGTCAAATTCCCGAAAAAGCCGCATATTGACGAGATTTTAAGGCTTGTTAAAATTGACAATGTGCAGAACCGCCTTATAAAGAACCTGTCAAAGGGCTACCGTCAGCGCGTAGGCTTTGCCCAGGCGCTTATAGGCAACCCGGATGTACTTATTCTTGATGAGCCGACCGTCGGTCTTGACCCCAAGCAGATAATCGAGATAAGAAATCTTATAGCCCGTCTCGGTAAAAACCACACGATTATTCTGTCCTCACACATACTTTCCGAAATTCAGGCGGTATGCAAGCGGGTAATAATTATAAACAAGGGGCAGATAATTGCCGACGACACACCCGAAAACCTTTCAAACAAGCTGTCGAGCGATCATTCCCTTATTGCGCGCATAGTAGCGGGCGAACAGGAAATGATTGACGCGTTAAGCACCGTTAAGGGTGTAAAATCGGTTACATCCCTCGGCAGAAAAGAGGACGGCTCGTTCGATTTCCTTATAGAGCCGGAGCACGGCGCAGATGTGCGCGCCGAGGTTTTCAAGCGTATAGTATCCCGCGGGAAGACCCTTTTATCGCTTACCAGCAACAAGGTGTCCCTCGAGCAGATATTCCTGCGGCTTACGGAAGCTGCCGATAACGACGAAGCAAAGCGTATGCTCGGAATAACCGATAAAACGGAAACGACGGAAAAGCCGAGCGTTGAAATAGCGGATGACGGCAGCGTTACCGTCAAAACAGAGCAGGCAGAGGAGGCAGAGCAATGAGCGCGGTATTTAAAAGAGAATTCAGGGCGTATTTCACAACGCCCATAGGCTTTATTGTTATAGCGGCGTTTTACTTCTTTTTGGGACTTTATTTTTCAATGATATACAGCTACGGCAGCCCGGACACCGCAATGGTAATCGTTGCAATGTCTACCGTTATTGTTTTTACCATGCCGGTGCTTACAATGCGTCTTATGAGCGAGGACAGGCGCCAAAAGGTAGACCAGGCGCTGCTTACGGCGCCGGTAAGCCTTACATCTATTGTGCTGGGCAAATTTTTCGCGGCGCTTGCGGTTTTCGCAATCGGCTTTGCACCCACGGTTATTTTTGAAATAATCGTAGCTTCATATGTCAGCGTTAATGTGATGTCGTATATATACGCACTTTTCGGTATGCTGCTGCTCGGCAGCGCGCTTATTTCAATAGGCATGTTTATATCATCCCTTACCGAAAGCCCGGTAATTTCGGCAATACTTACGCTTGTAATCAATATACTTGTGCTTTATATGTCCAACTTTGCAAGCATGATAAAGGTTTCATGGATAGCAACGGTGGTTGAAAAGGCGGCGTTTATAAGCGCCTTTGAAAATTTCGGAGAAAATATACTGTCTGTTGCGGATATTCTCTACTTTGTAAGCATAAGCGCGGCGTTTTTATTCCTGTGCGTCCGCTCGCTTGATAAGAGAAGATGGGCTTAAAGGAGGGTGAGCAAAATGGAAGAAAATAAGAATTTAACTCCCGAAGCGGAAGCTGCGGAAGAAACCGTCGCAGAGAACACACCCGCCGAGGAGACCGCCGCAGAGCAGACCGGCGATAAAAAAGAAAAGAAAGCCAAAAAAGAAAAAAAGGCGAAAAAACCTAAAAAGCTTAAAAACCAGGCGCTTTTACGCAGGGGCGGCTATTCGGTTGCAATAACCGCCGCGGTGCTTGCGGGGCTTATTGTGCTGAATGTGCTTGTGAACGCGCTTTCAAACCGTTTTGTTTTGGAATTTGATATGTCCACCGAAAAGGAAAACTCAATGAGCGCGGACAATATCAAATATTTAAAAGACCTTGATAAGGAAGTAAATATAACCGTCTGTGCCGAAAAGGACGGATATACCGGCGGCTATATGGGCTATTACGCGAAGAATCTTTACGGCGTATCGTCCGACGCGTCGAAGTATTTCGAGCAGACCTTAAAGCTTCTTGATAAATACCCGGCATACAACAACAAGATTACCTTGAAATATGTTGATACTCAAGGCTCGGAATTTACCGAGATATCGCAGAAGTATTCAAACGAAAAGTTAGCCTACGGCGATATAATCGTTTCGGCTAAAGGCTCGGATAATAACGTGCGCTACAAGGTTTTGGGCTTTAAGGATGTTTATCAGCTTTCCGAAGACAACACCTACGCCGCCTACGGCTACAGCCAGTCAACCGTGAGCGGAAACAGCGTTGAAACCGCGGTTACAAGCGCTATTGCGTATGTTACAAGCAGCAAAACAAAGAAGGTTGCGCTGCTCACGGGGCATTCCAAGATCGACTACACAGCCGATTATCAGAAGCTTTTAAAGGCTAATAACTACGAAATAGAGACGATTTCCGATAATATCGTGGGTAAAATATCCTCCGATTTTGACGCAGTTATAATCGCGGGTCCTACCACCGACTTTATAGGCAGCGAGCTTGATAATCTTTCCGACTTCCTTGATAACGACGGCAAGCTCGGCAAGGGCCTTCTGTTCTTTGCGGACGCTTCCGCCCCCTACCTTACCAATCTTTACGATTTCTTAAGCCAGTGGGGTATTGCGATAGAGGAAGGCATACTGTTTGAAACCAATTCAAACAACCATATTCCGGACGACCCCATGACCATGGGAATTTATCCCACAAGCAGCGATGAGAGCCTTACAAGCGGAATGCAGCTTTGCATTACAGGCTACAATGTTCCCATGTCCGCCGCATTTGAAAGCGAAAACAGCATAACCGTAAAGGCTCTTATGAGCTCGCTTGAATCGGTTGTGGCAGCGCCTGTCGGTACCGCCGCAAACTGGAAGGGTGCCGGTAACTACACCAAAAAGAGCTTCCCCGCGGTGCTTCAGGCGGCGCAGTCTGAATATGACGACGACAACAAGAAGATAACAAGCTATGTTTTCGCGTTTGACAGCGTTCAGTTTATTCAGTCGGAATATAACGAGCAGTCCTCGGTTTCCAATAAAAACCTTACCCTTGCCTGCGCGGAGCGCGCGGTGGGTGCCGAGGATACCGGAATCTCATTTGTTTCTAAAACAATAACCAACGAAAGCTTCGCGGATTCGGTAAGCGAGACTTCTGCGGGAATTGTAAGAATTATATTTATGGGACTGCTGCCCGTGGCGTGCATTGCCGCAGGAATTTATATCTTTATCAGGAGAAAGAATGCGTAATGAGTGACCTTCCCGAAAAGGATAATAATTTAAACGAAAATACAGAAAATATCGACAGGGAAGAGGACGGTGCTTCCACCGTCTTCTCCGACCCCGCCGACCACAAAAAGACCGCCGTCAAAAAAAAGCGTTCGCTTTTACCCATAATCATTTCGGCTGTACTGGCTGTGGCAATTCTTGCGGGCGGCACGGTTGTCGTAATAAAGCTTATTCCCGAGCGTGAGGACGATACCTCCACCCCCTCTGTTGAAACAATAAAGGTGCTTGATAAAAGCTCGGACGATTTTAAAACCGTTACCGTTACCAATAAAAGCGGAACATATAAGCTTTATTCCGAAGAAGAAAAGGACGAAAGCTCTTCGTCTTCGGATACTTCAAGCAGCAGCACCAAAACGGTGTGGTATCTTGACGGGTACGCAAAGGACGTTATAAATTCCTCGTCCGTTTCAGGCATTGTAAGCTCTGCCGCAAGCGTTACCGCTTCAAGAGAGGTTACTGCTAAATCCGCTGCCGAGTGCGGGCTTGAAAGCCCTGCGGTCAAGGCTGATTTTGTAACAAAGGACGGCGCGGAATTTTCCCTGCTTATAGGCGGAGAATCGCCCGACGGTACGGGAACATATATCAAGCTTTCTACCGACGATAAGATATATATTAACGACAGCTCGATTGATTCGTCGCTTGAATTTGACGCCCTAAGCCTTGCGGCAACCGATTCTATAGCGGGTGTGCCCACTTCCGATTTATCTTCAGATTATAAGGATGATAACGGCGACCTTTCATCCTTTGATTCAATAACCCTTACGGGCTCTAATTTCCCCGAAAAGCTGATAATTGCGCCGAACACCGATAAAAACCTTTCAACCTATGCGGCGTATATGACCACCTCGCCCACAAAGCGCATTGCCGATAATGTGGACGGTATTTTCGGGCTTTTCAAGAGCGGCGTAACCGTGAGCGGTGCGTATTCGTTTGATACCTCCGCTGCTTCCCGCAAAAAGCTGGGGCTTGATAACCCCGAGCTTACCGCCGAAATCAAGGTCGGCTCTCTCACGCAGCGCTACAGCTTTAAAAAGCAGGCGGACGGCGGCTACGCGGTTTGGTACGACGGCGCAAAGCTTATTAAAAAGATTGACGCTTCAAGCATTACCTTTATTGATTACAAGGTCAATAATTACTACGCCTCGTGGGTCTGCCTGCAATCTATCAATGAGCTTTCAAATTTCACTATCAAAACCCCTGAAAAAACGTACAGCTTTGATATAGTTTATGATGATGCCGAGGATGCGGAGGAAACCTACGTTATAACCTATGAAGGCAAAAAGCTCACCGCAGAAAACTTCCAGAATTTCTATCAGGAATGTATTTCCCTTTCCTGCTCCGATTTCACGGTGGATAAGGTGAGCGGCGAGCCTGCCATGACAATTGTTTTCACCTATTCCGATACCTCGCGCGCCAAAACCGACGTTAAATTTGTAAAGTCGGGCGCGGCTAAATATCAGTACAGCATCGACGGCATTGAAATGGGCAAAATAAATTCCTCGGCGCTTAATAAAATTTTAAAGCACGTGGAAAAGGTTGCGAAGGATGAAAGCATAAAATAGCTTGACAAATGCGCGCTTATAGTATAAAATAAATAAGCAGTAAGGGCTGTGTTTTCCAAACGGAAAACGCAGCCTGATTTTCTGTGTAATGAAATTAAAAGGATGAGCGGATCATGTCTAACTCTAAATACGATGTTGCGATTATCGGCGGCGGTATAGGCGGCCTTATGGCGGCTTACAGGCTTTGCCGCAATATGCCGGATATTAAAATAGTGATAACCGAAAGAGGCAATACCCTTGAAAACAGGCACTGTCCCGCAGGGAAAAACAACACCTGCGTTCACTGCAAGCATTGCTCTATAACCAGCGGCTATGCGGGCGCGGGCGCATTTTCGGACGGTAAGTTCAACCTGGGCACGGCATACGGCGGTACGCTGGGCGAGGAATTGGGCGACGATACCGCTAATACATATATCGACGAGGTCGATAAGATTCTCAACGAATACTGTACCTCGGGCGAGCCTACGGTTTATAAATCCAACGAAAGCCTAAAGCTTAAGTGCCTGCAGAATAATCTTCGCCTTCTGGATATGAATGTAAAGCATCTCGGAACGGATAAAAACTACCTTACAATGCAAAACCTCATTCGCGCGCTGGCTGACGACGGGGTTGAAATGCTCGCTTTTTACGATTGCGAAAGGGTTGAAAAGCATGACGGCGGCTACACGCTTTACTACACCAACGGCGAAAAAATAGAAGCCGAAAAAATAATTATAGCCACAGGCCGCGGCGGTGCGAACTTCGTTGCGGATTTCTGCCGCTCGTTCGGCGTTAAAATGCGCTCGAATTATGTTGATATAGGCGTTCGCGTTGAAATGAAGGATATTATCTGGCGCGAATTTTCCGACCGCATTTACGAGCCGAAAATTCTTTACAGAACCAAAACCTTTGAGGACCGCTGCAGAATGTTCTGCTTTAATAAGGGCGGGCTTGTTTCGGCAGAAAACAACCACGGAATCATAACCGCAAACGGTCACTCCTTTGCCGACCCCGCGAAGAAGACAGACAACTGCAACTTTGCAATTCTTTCAAGCATACGCTTTACAGAGCCTTTCGATCAGCCCACAGAGTATGCTGAGAGCATATCCCGCCTTGCAAATATGATAGGCAAGGGCAATGTGCTTGTTCAGCGCTTCGGCGATCTTGTCCGCGGCAGGCGCACTAATGATCACAGGCTCGGTCAGAATACCGTTATACCCACGCTTAAAGCAACCTCGGGCGATATTTCGCTTGTGCTGCCGCACCGTATTCTCACAAATATTATAGAGACGATCTATGCGCTCGATAAGGTGGCTCCGGGCACTGCGAATGACGATACGCTGCTTTACGGCTGCGAGAGCAAATACTACTCAATTCGCCCGGTATTTATGAATGAAAAGTTTGAGCTTACCGATAATGTATATATAATAGGCGACGGCAGCGGTATCTGCCGCGGCTTATCGCAGTCGGGCGCTATGGGTATTTATGTTGCCGATTGCATTTCGGGCAAAAACTGATTTTTTGTAACCCTTTTTTACCGCTTTTTCGTTATTTATATGGAGGGACGTGGTTATGAAGTTAAAATCAAGGAATATTTTATGCCTTTTGGCGGCAGCGACTTTGCTGCTTACTGTTTGCGGCTGCAAAAAGGAGCCTGCCGAAAGCTCATCTGCCGCGCCTGCGCCGACGTCAGAGGCGCTTACCGCAGACGATAAGCAGGACCCCGAAAACGCCGATATTACCGATGAAAACGGCGCGAAAGCGGATGCCGAAAGCCTTACTGTCAAAGAGGGCAGGGCAAACGGCATAGACGTTTCAAAATGGCAGGGCAAAATTGACTGGAGCCGCGTTAAAAAAAGCGGCATAGATTTTGCAATCATAAGAATAGGCTTCCGCGGCGAAAACGGAACGATTTATAAGGACTCCGCCGCCGATTATAATTTGCAGCAGGCGGAAAAGGCGGGTGTGCTTTGCGGGGTATATTTCTTCTCAACCGCGCTTTCAGAAAAAGAAGCGGAGGCGGAAGCGGACTTCACTGCCGCCGCTATTGCCGGCTATTCGGTTTCTTACCCCGTGGTATACGATTGCGAGGGCTTCAGAGAGCCGGACAGCCGAATGTACGGCGTTACAAATACACAGCGCACAAATAACGCCCTGGCTTTTCTTAACCGCATTAAGGCAAAGGGCTATGAGGGTATGCTGTATTCCTCTGTAAAGGAGCTGTCAGGCTCCACTTACTGGGATACCGCAAGGCTTGAAAACGCTTTTTCGGTTTGGGTGGCGCGCTACCCGGCAGAGCCGTACCCCAAAACCGCCCACCCCGATTATTCGGGTAAATACGATATGTGGCAATATACCGATAACGGCATCGTTGCGGGAATTGAGGGCAATGTGGATATGTCGGTAGCGTATTTTACAAGGCAAAAGGCGGAGCCGAAAAATAAATCGGCAAGGCCCGGCGCCGCCGCCGCGCCGAGCAGGGAAGACGGCGTTTACACAGCGGTCAGCGATAAGGTCACTCCCAAAATCGAGGTAAATCTGCGCACCGCCGCCACCACCAAAAGTGATGTTGCCGCAAATATTAAAAACGGAACGGTTTTAAACCGCACGGGCATAGGCTCAAACGGCTGGTCTAAAATAAATTACAACGGCAAAACAGTTTATGCCATAACAAGCTATTTAACTGCCGATTTAAGCGCAAAAGCGCCTGAAACCCGCCCGGACGACGGTTTTACCGCAGCATCGGGAAGAGTTACGGCTAAGGACGAAACAAATCTGCGCGCCGAGCCTTCAACTGACGGAAAACTGATAGCCACCATTAAAAACGGCGAGTTTGTGGAGAAAACGGGCGAAAGTCCCAAGGGCTGGACAAGGCTTTTATATAACGGGCAAACGGTTTACGCCAAAACAAGCCTGCTTACAACCGAGGTTAAAAAGCCTGCGGCGAGCAGTGAAACGCCGAGCACGGCAGATGAATTTGTTGCTGCAGCAGGCAGAGTGACCGCAAAGGATATTGTTAACCTGCGCTCTTCGCCGAACGGTAAGGAGGATAATATAGTTTGCCAGCTGAAAAACGGCGAATTTGCCGAGCGCCTTGCGACCAACGGCGGCAAGGGCTGGACGCGCCTTTTCTACAACGGGCAAACACTGTACGCCGTTTCGAGTATGCTTATTACCGCGGAAGAATATAACCGTTCCCAAAACAGCGCTGCGGAGGATTGAGCGTGCCGAATTTCCGCTGCTCCCGGCAGCGAAAAAATGAAAAAAGCGGCGTTGCCGCCGCAAAAAATCAGGTTTATAGGCTTACAAAAGCTTCCTTGTGTAGAGGAAGCTTTTGTTTTACACATACGATCCGAATACATCCGACGGTTTTTATTCGTTTGGAAAGCCCGAATTTTCAAAGCATGCCCAAACGGTTTGAAAAGTGTAAGGCGGCCTCGGGTCTGCGGTATCCGAACCGCGTCTTTCTCCGCGGCACAGCTCCGCAGTAACCTCGTAAAGATTTGGTTCGCCGCAGTCCTTTGTCTGCCGCCGCTCGGGGCTTGAAGCCTGAATATCGAGACTACAGTAGGCAGACCGCATATCAGTAATACACGGACAGCGCTGCACTCTCATCTGATACCTTATAAGAATACAGGTATATTTCCTCTATTGCCGTCAACTTGGTTTACAGATTTATTTTTCGGAGAATCTGTTAAAATCAGTTATTTTTTCGGCTTCGCATACTATTGCGTAATCCGCGTATTTGAATATCGGGGCGTCCTTATCCGTGTTTATTGCTATTACCGTACCCGATTGCTTTATTCCCGCAATATGGTGCACCGCGCCCGAAATACCCACCGCGATATATACATCGGGGTTTACTGTTTTGCCCGTAAGCCCTACCTGCAATTCATATGGCAGATAATCGCTGTCCACCATTTTGCGCGTTGCGGCTATACCCGCATTTATTTTTTCGGCAAATGCTTTTATTGCCGCTATATGCTCCCGCGCGCCGTAGCCTATACCTATAATAATTTTGTTCTGTTCTTCCTCTGCGGTGCGCACGGTTGCCATTGGCGGCTTTGTTTCGCACTTAATTTTTGCAATTATATTGCCCGAACACGCAGGACGGTACATATAAAGCGTTTCGCCGTCGGTTTCAAGCGCGGTACAGTCGGCGCAAAGCCCCGTGTTTAAAAGGGCGGCAACCTGCGGCGCTAAAACCTTCGATTTAATATCGCTCCCCCACAAAACCGCGTCGGGGTGACCCGAGCGGATTTTATCCGC
>ERZ791885.1316-NODE-1316-length-16748-cov-2.911819_pt1 | contig 16748 bp, 14 predicted proteins | sample MGYA00510159_ERZ791885 | MGnify/ENA primary metagenome ERZ791885 (study PRJEB30046, sample SAMN00792054) | human gut metagenome | study: EMG produced TPA metagenomics assembly of the A metagenome-wide association study of gut microbiota in type 2... | reverse complement strand
TAAAGGTTATCCTATTCGCTATGAGTATACTTTCCCTCTATTTTCTTACATCTTCATCACCAAATAAAGGCGATGCATTTGGCCGTGAAGTTTTCGTTTGTATCAACCCCCTCGCCCTACTGGCACTCCCCCTATATTTTGCTACGCAAAACACAGGGGGAGAAGGTGAGATGTATATCCCTTTCTCCCTTCCCGTGTCCCGTAGCCTTACGGAAAACTGTGTTAGCCATATAGGGAAATATACACGAACAATCCCCGTTAATTATCGACTGAGCCAAAATTTAGTGGAAATTGTCTTTTAACTCTTGCTTTCGCAGGTAAGGAGGAAAAAGAATATTCGCAGTGACATTTTAATCCTCCTCCCTTCCCGTGTCCCATAGCATTACGGGGTGTTTCAATTCTCACTATCGGAGATATTTTAAAACTCCTCCTCTGTGTTTTGCACAGCAAAATATAGGGGAGGTGTCCGCAAGGACGGAGGGGTTAACCCTTACAATCAAAAATCCTATCCTATCTTTTCAACCCCTCTCCTCAAAAACTACCGTTTCGTCGGTATCTCACTTATTACTAACGCAACACAAGGGAGAAACAGAAATATAATCCATCGCATTCGTTAAAATTCAAATTTATCCCCCACGAATTTTCTACTGAACCGTACCCCACACGTTACAGGGTCATCTCTCCCTCATATAAAAAACTGTGCCCCGATTTGACAACCGGGGCACAAACATATAATTGAAAAAAATCAATTATTTCTTACGATTACCATAACGGCTCATGAACTTATCTACACGACCGGCCGTATCCACCAATTTCTGTTTACCGGTGAAGAACGGGTGTGAAGAACTGGTAATTTCAAGTTTTACCAAAGGATAAGTAACACCATCAATTTCGATAGTCTCTTTGGCTGCTACGGTTGAACGAGTGATAAAGATTTCTTCGTTCGACATGTCTTTGAAAACTACGGGACGGTAGTTATCAGGATGGATTCCTTTTTTCATTGTTATATCGTCTTTTTAATTATTATCAAATGTTCACGTTGGTAGCGTGATTTTTCGTAATGGCTTGCAAATGTAGGGATAACTTTTCATTTAGAAAAATATTTATTCCACTTTTTCATAAAAAAGCCGGTCGGCGACAAAGATGCGCCGACCGGACTATGTTTTAATTCTGCAATCTGCCGATTATTCGAACTCGATCAACGGTTCGTTAGTACCCACTACATCGTTTTCTTTTACCAGAATACGTTTCACGGTTCCTTCAAGGGTGGAGAGTATATCGTTCTCCATCTTCATGGCCTCGTACACCAGCACGACATCGTCTTTTTTCACTTTGTCTCCAACCTTCACTTTTATCTCGACAACCTTCCCTCCCATAGGAGCATCGATAGTCGGGCCCGTTATAGGTTCTACGGGAGCTGCTTCCTCTGCGGCCTCTTTCACCTCCTCTACAGCCGGTTTCTTAGCCTCATACTCAGCTGCCCGCACACCCTTCAAATAAGTGGTAGCAACGTTGGGGAAAAGTTCGAGCAGCAAATACTCCTGTTCGTTTTCGGCCAATTTCACATCGCCATACTCCGGCAACACAGGATTTTCGGGAGCCTTGTAAGAGTTCGTATCATACGGAGTCTCAATAGGGCTGCCGGTAATCTTTTCACGGAATTTAGGATCGACAGGAACCGGAGTCTTGCCATATTCTCCCTTCACCAAAGCCTTGAATTGGTTGGAAACCGTCGTATATTCCGGATTCCCTTTCAATTTATCCAAAGCACAACTTACGGCTTGGCTTCCTACAATCTGGCTGGTAGGCGTAACCAAAGGAACCAATCCTGCATCAGAACGAACCTTCGGGATCAATCGCATGGCATCATCGAGCACATGCTCGGCTTTAAGCTGCTTCAACTGAGCCACCATATTGGAATACATACCGCCGGGAACCTCCGCAGCCTTCACCAACTCATTCGGTTTCGGGAATCCGAAATAATCTTCGATGGCATGACAAGCATCCAGCAAAGCGGCTTCGTTATTCTGACGCGCGGCTTCGATAGCCGTATCGAACAACTTGTCGATATGATCGGGCAACTTATCGATCAACGGATCGAACGCAATGGGGAACGAGTCTTTCTTCAAGTCATATGCAGCCAGCTCGCGACGAATACCGAGCAACTCGGCACGTATTTTACTTACGGCTGCCATATTGACTTCCATCTCTACGCCCAATTTATTACAGAAAATATAGAGCAATTCTATGGCCGGAGCCGCCGAACCTCCGCCAAAATACCAAATATTAGTATCCAAAATATCCACACCGTGTATAACAGCCATCAACGACGATGCGAGGCCATACCCCGGTGTACAATGGGTATGAAAATCGACCGGCACTTTCAAAGCCTGTTTCAATTTAGGCATCAAAGAAGCGATTCGAGAAGGATTCACCAATCCGGCCATATCTTTGAGAGTAACCATCTTTGCACCCAACTTTTCAAAACCGAGTGCTTTTTCCACAAAATATTCATCGGTAAAGATAGGTTTCGGCAATTTTTTACCGAACAACGCCTTTACTCGATCCATAAACGTTATGGTATAATGCGGATCTACCGTGTAACATACGGCTCCATCGGAAATCGCCCCGACAGCATTTATCTTTTCCACAGAAGATTTTACATTGTTCAAATCGTTGAGTGCATCGAATATACGCATGATACCCAACCCGTTTGCCACGGCCTCGCGATAAAATCCGTCAAGAACCGTATCGGGATAAGGCGCATACCCGAACAAATTACGGCCACGAGAAAGTGCCGTTAAATAAGATGCCCCCCCAATAGCTTCACTGATTGTTTTAAGACGAGTCCACGGACTCTCGTTCAAATAACGCATCACCGAATCGGGCACAGCACCACCCCAAACTTCCATCGCAAAGAAACCGGCATCCTTGTAATAAGGTAAAACGCGGTTTATCTGTTCTTGGGTAAGACGAGTCGCAAACAAAGACTGTTGCCCGTCACGAAGAGTAAGATCTCGGATTTTCAATTTTCTTGACATAGCCATTTGATTTTATAGGTGTTACATCTATTCACATTACATGAATTTAAGAATACAAAAATAATATTCTTTAACTTATTATCAAAGGAAAAAGCGTACTTTTGTATCACAAATAAAATCTTTACGCCATTCAGATATGTTTAATTTCTTAAAAAAGAAAAACAATACTCCCAAACTACCCTATACGACAGAGGTTCACTGCCATGTATTACCGGGTATCGACGACGGGTCTCCCGATGTAGAACACTCCCTCGCCCTCATTCATCAAATGAAAGAATGGGGACTTGAACGAATCATAGCTACGCCTCATGTGACCGAGGCTTCATTCGAAAACACTCCACAAACCATCGGGTCGGCATACTCCCGGCTTTGCCAAGAGACCAATTTGGACGAACTGGGAATTAAACTCTGCTACTCCGCAGAATACCGAATGGACGATAACTTTTTGGGCATACTGCAAAGAGAAGAAATCATACCCATGCCCGGCAACCATATCCTTATCGAAAACTCTTTTCTACAACCGTTCTGGAACATCAAAAGTCTCGTCTTCGATTTACAAATCAAAGGACTTTCCCCCATTCTAGCCCACCCCGAACGATATGCTTATTATTACGATGACAAAAAAATCTACAAAGAACTGCATGAACAAGGGTGTGAATTTCAAGTCAATCTGCTTTCCCTCGCAGGGTATTACAACAAAAGAGCGAAAGAGGTGGCCGAATGGCTGATTTCCAAACAGATGGTAGACTATCTGGGAAGCGATTTGCACAACAGTTCCCATGTCCTGCACATCAACAAATATTTATCCGGGAAAGAATATCCCAAGCACATGAGAAATATCCACATAAAAAACAACCACTTGTAAAATAAAATTATTTCAATTTCAACGGCATGTTCGGTGTAATGATAGTCATGTTATCCGGTGTTCTGATCGGATATATATTACGGAATATTCGAGCCATACCCGCCCTCGTTTCCAAAATCAACATTTACATTATTTTCTTGTTACTTTTCGTGATGGGTCTATCGGTAGGTAGCAACCCGCAAGTTATACAAGGGCTGGGAACCCTCGGCCTCTTAGGTATCGCAATCTCCGTTGTATCCATTGCAGGAAGCGTATTTTTATCGTGGATCGTTTACCGTCACCTATTCAAAAAAGAAGATGACCAACGATCATGAAAAATAGTCTCATCATTCTGTTATGTTTTGCGGCGGGAGTACTCTGTTCCTACTGGGGCATAATTCCCGAGTGCGACGACTCCCTCAGCCTCTATATCCTGTACGTCATGATGTTCTTGGTGGGAATAGGACTCGGCAGTGATTTAACCGCACTATCCGCTCCCATCAAAAAATATAAATTCCAGATTTTGTTAATACCGTTATCCACGATCGTCGGGACAATCGTCGCTTGTTGTCTGTTCTCGCTATTCTGTCCCATTCCGTTACGGGAAACCGTTGCCATCGGTTGCGGATTCGGATATTACAGTCTATCGGCAATTTTACTGAACGAGCTTGCAGGAGCCGACATCGGTACTACCGCTCTTATTTGTAATCTGAGCAGAGAGCTTTTGACACTTCTTACAATTCCGCTACTTGCCCGTTATTGCGGGAAATTAGCCCCGATTACAGCCGCAGGAGCAACCTCCATCGACACGACTCTACCTCTCATCAGCGCCGCCCTCGGAGAAAAATACGTCATCTTCGCCATCTTCCACGGCATCATCGTCGATATTTCAGTTCCCGTCCTCATCTGGCTATTATACCTGTGATTGCCCCCGACATACAGAACCGCAAGGGTATCTATCAAAACGACCAAAACGATGCAAAAATCAATCGAATATACCCTCTATGCTCTCCACGGGAGCTGTAACGGATTCTTCGATATATGAACTTCCGCTACAAGGATCGGAATACTCCTCAGGAATCTCGAAGTCGCTATCTTGTGAGTAACCCAGACTTTGATCCCCATAAACTTTCTGCATATAAAGACCATAAATAGGCAATGCCATACTGGCTCCCTGCCCATCGGCCATACCATCGAAGTGAATCGAGCGATCCTCGCCTCCTACCCATACACCGGAAACTAAATCGGGAGTAAATCCCATAAACCAACCGTCCGAATTATTATTGGTCGTCCCTGTTTTACCTCCCATAGGAGCAGTAATACCATAACGGAAACGAACACGACCGCCCGTTCCGTGATCTATCACATCTTTCAACATCGGCAAAATGCGATAATAAGCCTGTTCACTGAAAACCTCGGTCATCGAAGGCGTGAACTCGGCTATTACATTCCCTAAATTATCCTCTATACGAGTCACATACAAAGGGTCTACACGCACGCCTTTGTTCGAAAAGGCTGTATAAGCCGTCACCATTTCCTCGACCGAGACCTCGACCGGACCTAAACAAAGAGAGATGACTTCATCTATCTTATTTTTAATCCCGAACGAATGCATCAACCTCGCCAATGACGAGGGCGACAACTTATCCATCAATCGAGCAGAAATCCAGTTATTCGAATTTGCCAACCCCCAACGCAAAGAAACCATCTCGCCCACACGCGCTTTCGACGAATTCCGAGGAGACCAGGGCTTCCCGTCTTCTGTAATCAATGTAGGCTGTTCATTTAAAAACATATCGCAAGGAGTGAATCCCTCCTCCATCGCTAACGTATATAAGAACGGTTTCACGGTCGATCCTATCTGGCGCCGTCCCACCGAAGCCATATCATATTGAAAATGCGTAAAATCAGGACCGCCCACATAAGCCTTCACATGACCTGTATTCGGATCCATAGACATAAATCCCACTCGCAAGAAAGACTTCTGATAACGGATAGAATCCAATGGAGACATAATCGTGTCGATCGAACCTTGATACGAAAAGACCTGCATCTCGACAGGAGTAATAAATGCCTTTCGAATCTGCTCATCGCTCGCACCCGATGCTTTCATCGCCCGATAACGATCCGACTGCTTCATCGCCCTGTCCAAGATTGCCTCCCGCTCTTCCCGAGTTATGCTTCGGGAAAACGGCGCATAACTCCGTCCTTTTTTCTCGGCGAAGAAACGAGGTTGTAAATACCCGCCCAAATGTTTTTCCACAGCCTCCTCGGCATACCGTTGCATCTGCGCATCGAGCGTCGTATAGATTTTCAACCCATCGGTATAAATATTATACTTGGTTCCGTCAGCCTTCACATTTTTCTCGCACCAACCATACAACGGATTATTCGCCCAAGCAATGGAATCGTCTATGAATTTTTGAGCTTCCCACCCCCGATATTCCGATTTCACAGGCTTTTTTGCCGTCATCATCAATCTCAATTGCTCTCTGAAATAAGGAGCCAACCCCTCTTTATGATCCACCCGGGTATATTTCAGCTCCAAAGGCAAAGCTTGTAAAGAGTCAAGTTCCGCCTTTGTAATATACTTGGCCTTATACATTTGGTTCAAAACCGTGTTACGACGCCCCCTCGTGCGTTCGTTAAACCTGCGGGGATTATAATACGAGGGATTCTTGCACATACCCACCAACGTCGCAGCCTCCTCTATTTTCAACTTATCGGGAGTCGTATGAAAATAAATGTATGCCGCCGATTGTATCCCGACTGCATTATTCAGGAAATCGAAATGATTCAGATACATATTCACGATTTCCTCTTTGGTATAAAAACGTTCGAGCTGTACAGCTATAACCCATTCCTGCGGCTTCTGGAACAACCGTTCCACCACATTATCGGCATTAGGAGAATAAAGGAGTTTGGCCAACTGTTGGGTAATCGTACTTCCTCCCCCCGCACTCTTTTGAAATAATAGCCCTCGTTTGATAAAAGCCCGGAACAAAGCCTTCACATCTATGCCGGAATGGTCCTTGAAACGAATGTCCTCCGTAGCGATAAGAGCATTGACCAAATAAGGAGAAATTTCATCATAATGTACATACACCCGGTTACTCTTGCTTTGATAAAACCGGCCTATTACTTCCATATCGGAAGAATAAATCTCCGAGGCGAATTTATCTTTCGGATTTTCCATATCCTCTATCGGCGGCATATATCCTATCCACCCCCATGCAATCATCGCAAAGGCCGCAACGACAAGAACAACGATTCCCCCAAAGGCATACCACATATACCGCACAATACGCGATGTATCCCCGATAGATTTTTTCAACTTACCCACTTTCATCTCTCCATCTATGCATTTATTAACAAAGTCTTAAAAGCCATTCGCTCTATCCGCAGCCAATTGTTAAAGCAAAGGTAACAAATATATTTTATCCGAATACATTTTGTAGATTTATAAAGAATATTTTTTATGTCTGAACACTTGGCTTTCGGTCTTTTTTTACTATCTTTGCTTAGTGAAATGAGTGGGCAAGAACAAACATATAATCCATTACGGCACAGGCATTTTTATAAAAGCCAAGAAATATATTCTCTTGAAGAGAAACAAAATAAAAAGCCAATATGACTTTTATAGTCGTGTTGGCTTTTTTGTTAACGAGCATTGTAATATAAAAACAAATCATACCGACGATGAAACGTGAGAGTTTAGTATCTATTACCGATTTTTCAAAAGAAGAAATTCTGGATCTTCTCGAAAAAGCGCGTCGATTCGAAGAAAATCCCAATCGAAAAATTCTGGAAGGTAAAGTCGTGGCGACTCTGTTCTTCGAGCCTTCTACCCGCACTCGACTCAGCTTTGAAACCGCTGTCAACCGATTAGGCGGAAAAGTCATTGGATTTTCAGACGCCAGCACGACCAGCTCCTCAAAAGGAGAAACACTGAAAGACACCATCATGATGGTAAGCAACTATGTCGACTTAATCATCATGCGCCACCATCTCGAAGGTGCTGCCCGTTATGCCTCTGAAATTTCTTCCGTTCCCGTTATCAATGCAGGAGACGGAGCGAATCAGCACCCCTCGCAAACCATGCTCGATTTATATTCCATCTACAAGACACAGGGCACTCTATCGAACCTGAACATTACTATGGTGGGAGATTTAAAATACGGACGTACCGTACACTCCCTGCTGATGGCTATGTCTCATTTCAATCCCACATTTCATTTCGTCGCACCCGATGAACTGAAAATGCCTATCGAGTATAAACTCTTCTGTGAACAAAATCATATTCCCTACTTCGAACACACCGAATTTTCCGAAGAGGTAATCAATCAAGCGGATATTCTATACATGACCCGGGTTCAACGCGAACGATTCACCGACCTCATGGAATACGAAAAAGTTAAAAACGTATATACGCTGCACAACAGTATGCTCGAACACAGCAAAGCTAATCTGAGAATCTTACACCCGCTCCCCCGGGTTAATGAAATTTCTTACGATGTCGACAGCAATCCCAAAGCCTATTATTTCCAACAAGCCAAAAATGGACTATTCGCTCGGCAAGCCATTATCTGTAAAGTTTTAGGAATTGAAGTTTAACCCCTTTTATTTTCGGTAATCATGAACGACGAAAAAAAAGAACTAAAAGTAGCGGCTCTCGAAAACGGAACCGTCATCGACCATATACCTTCGAGCCAATTATTCAAAGTAGTGTCTATCTTAGGACTTGAAAACTGTACGAACAGCATCACCATCGGCAATAACTTAGCCAGTAAAAAAATAGGGAAAAAAGGTATCATCAAAGTTGCCGACCGTTTCTTCAAAGAAGAAGACTTGAATAAGATCGCATTGGTAGCCCCGGCTGCACAAATCAATATTATCCGCGATTACCAAGTCATCGAAAAACGGAAAGTATCTTTACCGGACATCGTGCATGGCATTATCCGCTGCGGAAACCCCAAATGCATCACGAATAACGAACCGATGGAAACCATATTTCATGTGACCGACAAAATCGATGTCCAAGTAAAATGCCATTATTGCGAGCGGTCGGTAACCAAAGAAGAAATAGAAATCTGTTAATTCTTCCGATATATGAAACAAAGTTGGAAACCCGGGACTACCATCTACCCGTTGCCGGCTGTTCTGGTCAGTTGCGGTAATACGCCCGAAGAGTATAACCTCATTACGGTAAGTTGGGTCGGCACGCTCTGTACCAATCCTCCCATGTGCTACATATCCGTTCGACCGGAAAGATATTCCTACGAGATTCTAAGAAAAAACATGGAGTTCGTAATCAATCTCACGACCGTTCAAATGGCAAAAGCGACCGATTGGTGCGGCGTTTCCTCCGGAAAGAATTATAACAAATTCGAAAAAACAGGATTCACTCCGAAAACCGCTCAAATCGTAAAAGCTCCCTACGTCGAGGAATCTCCCCTCTGTATAGAATGCAAGGTAAGAGAAATTATCAGCCTCGGGTCCCACGATATGTTCATATCCGACGTAGTAAACATATTGGCCGATGATAAATATATAAATCCCGAGACAGGCGCGTTCGATATGCAAAAGGCCGATCTATTGGTCTATTCCCACGGGCATTACTACGAAATAGGAAAAGAAATAGGGAAATTCGGTTGGTCTGTCCAAAAGAAAAAATAAATAGACAGGTATGAAGAGAATCACTACGGTTATCTGCATGGCACTCTTATGGATTCTTACAGTTCAAGCTCAAATACAAGAATTGAACGTAAGCAAGCGATTCAATTGGGGAATCCGCTTGGGAGTCAATGCGCCGTTAGTCGACATAAGACATTTGACCCTGAACGGAAACAAAGTCGACGAATCCGATTCCGAATCGAGGCTGGGATTATCCGGCTCTTTTATAGGAAGATACAATTTCAAAAAACATTATATACAACTCGAAGTGGGCATGCATCAGTTCCATACCCGGCTATATAATCCCGACTACGAATTACGTAAAATCAATACTTCGGCTTATACCCTCGATGTTCCCATACTATATGGCTATAACATCACCAAACATGGCCCATACCTCATGAATCTTTTTGCTGGTCCCCGGGTTTCCTACATCTTTAATGAAACAAGCGGAATAAGCACTACGGGAGGTTCATTCCGCAACCTAATCTACGATGAATCCCCTAACAGCTTTTCATTCTATTTGATCGGCGGATTGAGCACCACCATAGGGCATCTATACATCGACTTTCGGTATGCCTATTGTGTGGGAAATTCCAAAGATTTATCTTTCAAAGTCAATCCCGATGAGCTCCAAACCAGTCAGGTAAAACTGTCCAGAGCCGTCAACGAATTGAGCATTTCAATAGGATATTTATGGTAAAAACTTTTAATACACAACACAATATGAAAAGAGACGACATTATTTTCGACATCATTGAAAAAGAGAATCAACGACAACGAAAAGGCATTGAATTGATTGCTTCGGAAAACTTTGTCAGCGATCAGGTCATGCAGGCAATGGGTTCTTGCCTGACCAACAAATACGCCGAAGGGTATCCCGGGAAACGCTACTACGGAGGTTGCGAAGTGGTAGACCAAAGCGAACAAGTCGCTATCGACCGTATCAAGAAACTGTTCAATGCCGAATGGGCGAATGTTCAACCGCATTCGGGAGCACAAGCAAACATGGCCGTATTCATGGCCGTGTTGAACCCCGGTGACAAATTCTTGGGGCTGAACCTTTCACATGGAGGCCACCTTTCGCACGGAAGCCCCGTAAATTTCTCCGGACTGATGTTCCACCCGTTGGAGTACAGTGTGAAAGAAGATACCGGATACGTCGATTATGACATGATGGAAGAGGTAGCCTTGCGCGAACGTCCGAAACTGATTATCGGCGGAGCCTCGGCTTACTCTCGCGAATGGGACTATGCCCGCATGCGCAAAATAGCCGATGAAATAGGCGCCATTTTTATGGTTGATATGGCTCACCCCGCCGGGCTCATAGCCGCCGGATTGTTGGACAATCCTTTGAAATACGCTCACATCGTCACCTCGACCACTCATAAAACCCTGCGCGGGCCCCGTGGAGGTATTATCCTCATGGGTAAAGATTTTGAAAACCCCTGGGGTAAAAAAACACCTAAGGGAGAAATAAAGAAAATGTCAGCATTACTCGATTCGGCAGTCTTTCCGGGAGTACAAGGTGGTCCGCTTGAACACGTTATCGCAGCTAAAGCTGTATCGTTCGGCGAAGCCCTGCAACCCGAATACATCGAATACCAGACTCAGGTGAAGAAAAATGCCGCTGCTATGGCAAAAGCATTCATGGATAAAGGATACAAAATCATATCCAACGGTACTGACAACCACTGCATGCTCATCGACTTGCGTACCAAATTCCCCGAATTGACAGGAAAAGTCGCCGAGAAAGCATTGGTTCAAGCCGACATCACGGTGAATAAAAACATGGTTCCGTTCGATAGCCGCTCTCCGTTCCAAACATCGGGTATCCGTGTGGGAACTCCGGCGATAACGACTCGTGGAGCAAAAGAAGAAATGATGTGCGAAATCGTAGAACTTATCGACACGGTTTTGGCCAATCCAGAAAGTGAAGCCGTCATCAAAGCCGTTCGGGAAAAGGTCAACGGCATGATGAAAGAATACCCCATCTTTGCTTATTAACACCGTTTATTCATTTCAAGAACACTCCGAATGGAGTGTTCTTACTTCATTTTAAATACCATGAAACTTCTATCGAAACTTTCTTTACCATTCATATTCTTTACAGCAATACTGACTCTTGAATGCGCAGCGCAAGATTGGCCCAATCTGAATCGTTATCGCGAAGCCAACAAAGCTATTATGGAAATGAGGAAAAACGACTCGGAAGATGCCCGTAAAAATTGGGTTGTCTTCATGGGTAATTCAATTACACAAAATTGGGCTTCTCTGGATCCGCAATTCTTTTCCGAAAATGACTACATCGGAAGAGGAATCAGCGGACAAACCAGCTCTCAAATGCTTCTGCGATTCCGACAAGACGTGATACATCTGGTTCCCAAAGCAGTCGTCATATTGGCCGGGACAAACGACATAGCCGGGAATACCGGCCCGACGAATATCGATATGATCATGGACAATATCAAATCCATGACAGAACTGGCACAAGCCAACCATATAAAAGTCGTCTTATGTTCCGTACTCCCTGCCAATCGATACGGCTGGTCTCCCGAAGTCCAACCGGCAGATACGATTATTGCCTTAAACGAACTCATTAAAGATTACGCCCGCTCGAAACGATTGATTTACGTCGATTTTTATACCGCCCTTGTCGATGAACAAAAAGGGTTAAACCCCAATTACGGCAGGGATAGCGTCCACCCCAACCTCGACGGATACAAAGTTATGGAACCATTGGTTGTTAAAGGAATCAAACGAGCGTTATCCCGCCCATAGGTCGCCATCTCCAAGCGATTTCCATAAAAAGAAAAAGGCTCGAAAAATTCGAGCCTTTTTCTTTTATCATTTGATTCCGTATTTCTTTAATATCCTCATAATCTGAGGTTGGTATTGCTCTACCATACGATCGAATCCCAAGTCGTTAGGGTGAGTACCGTCTACCGAGCCTTCATGATCTGTCCCGATGGCATGATTGTCCCGAATCAAATACAGGTCTTTTATACCTTGTTTCTTTAACAGTTCATACTGTTTCACAAATGCCTCGCCTTGACGGGTACAACGATCGTGCACAGCTTGGTCACTGTATCCGTTTTCCCTCATATAAGTCTCTATCATGATAATAGGAGTTCCCTGATGATATTTCCGAATCGTGTTCACCAAATATTGAGTACGCTCCGTGATCTCATCAGGAGAAGGATTCGGCATACAATCCAAAATAAAAGCATCGGCATCGATATCTTTCAACATATCGGCCACCGCAGCCTCCATTTTACCGTTTCCGCTCAAACCGTAATTCACGAAATTGATACCCGTATTTCTCGACATTCGCGCAGGGTACGCCAGCCCCGAACGACTGGCACAAGCCCCATGCAAGATACTCGATCCATACATAAGAACCGTATGACGGAACGGAGACGGCTCTGCCTCGATAAAAGCCCCCTCGTCTACCCCTATTTCCAACGAACGTACCTCTTCGAACAACGGGAGATATAACAAAAACCTATGTACCCCCGGCTTTAAATTCTTGGTGATGACCCGCTCTTGCTCCGCTTTTCCTGCCGACGGAGTGCCTGCGCCCACCGGTATCCATTTCCCGCCGTCATTCATATACAAATCCAATCCTCTATCGCATATCGGCGTAACGTTTCCCATCACACCTTTTCCCTTCGTTGTCCAACGAGCGGCAACCGTCGGGCTATTGGTCTTAAAACTAACGACCAATCCGGCCGAATGCGTAAACAACCGCTTTACTTGAAACGGCATATCGTTATACTTCACCGTATCGACCCGGTGATAGACATTTTCGGGAGTCGGCATCACTTTCCCGATAAGCGTCAAACGAGACGCATCTACATACTTCAATTCCGCATTTATCGGCAAAATAAAAGCCGAAATCAAGCACAAAACTGCAATTAAATTTCTATGTTCCATGGATATGATTATAAATTAGTTATTGATTACACTACATCGGGTCCACATCATAATAGAGCAATAAAGTCTTAAACCGGTCGTCCACCAACATATTTTCATAGACCTGTTTCAAAATCTCCTTTACTTTCGGCATCGATGCCGAAAGGTCCATTTTCAAGACGACCTTCCGTATATATAAAGACTGAATACGAGCCACAGGCGGATTATCGGGGCCTAACACACGTGCGCCGAATACCTCTCTCAACAAAGATGTATATCGTACCGACAACTCCTGCAAAAGAGTCTCGTCCCTATGTTTCAGATAAATATATATCAACCGGGTATAAGGTGGGTAAGAAAAAGCCTTTCGCTCGGATAACTGCATGTTATACATACCCTCGTAATCATGAGCGATTACCTGACGTATCAGAGGAGATTCCGGCTGGGAAGTCTGTAATACGACCACACCCTTCCGATTTTTCCGACCGGCTCGTCCCGAAACTTGCTCCATCATCTGGAAAGCTCGCTCATGGGCTCTGAAATCGGGATAATTCATCATCAAGTCGGCGCTCAATATCCCCACCACGCTCACATGGTCGAAGTCCAATCCCTTCGTAATCATTTGTGTGCCGATAAGGATTTTATTCTTTTTCTTTGAAAAATCTTCGATGATCTGCTCATAAGCACTGCGGGAACGGGTCGTATCCAAATCCATACGAGATACCGGTATATTCGGGAAATGTTGAGCGATATCCTCCTCTATCCGTTCCGTCCCGAAACCCATCACCCCGATCGTAGGCTGTCCGCAAGCCGGACACACTTTCGGTATCTCATACGTAAAACCGCAGTAATGACACGTCAGCTGATTAAAACGCTTATGATAAGTAAGACTCACATCGCAATGCTCGCACTTGGGAACCCATGCACACTGTTTACATTCCACCATAGGTGCGAATCCCCGCCGATTTTGAAACAAAATAACTTGCTCGTCCCCGTCCAAAGCAATCTGCATGCGATTGAGCAATTCAGGTGTAAAATTTCCTCGCATACGGTTCTTTTTCCGCATCTCCCGCACATCTACCGGGATAATTTCGGGTAACTCCACATCGTTAAATCGACTCTTCAATTCTACCAGACCATATTTCCCCTGCCTCGCATTGAAATAAGTTTCGACAGCCGGGGTAGCCGTTCCCAACAATGTCTTAGCCCCATGCATCGACGCCAAAACGATCGCCGCATTACGAGCATGATAACGGGGAGCCGGGTCGTACTGCTTATACGAAGTTTCATGCTCCTCGTCGACAATTACCAATCCCAAATCGCCGAACGGCAGAAAAATGGAAGACCGCACACCCAAAACGATTCGGGGAGAATGGTCGTCGAGCAATGTATTCCAAATCTCCACCCGCTCGTTATCCGAGAACTTCGAATGATAAATCATCAATTTGTCTCCGAATATTTTGCGTAACCGATTCGTCAACTGTGTCGTCAATGCTATTTCGGGAACCAAGTATAATACCTGCCTGCCTTCGTGCAGAACACGGTCTATCAAATGAGCATAAATCTCTGTTTTCCCGCTCGATGTGACTCCATGCAACAACGTGACGGAATGCTCTTTAAATGAATCCGATATTTGCCGATATGCAACTTGTTGGGCATCGCTCAACGGAGCAGCCTCTTGAACAGTATAAACATCTGTCTCGAAACGACTTATCTCTTTCTTATACGGTTCGAACAGCCCCTTCTCGACCATAGCACCCAAAACCGCCGAAGACACTCCCGAACGATCGAGTAAGCTCTTCCGGGAAACCTCTCTCAGTTTTCCCTTTTGCATAAACAAAGATAAATCAAGAAACGACAGTAGCATCATCTCCTGCTTCTTGGCTTGCTTCACGCATTCAAACGCATGGCGCAAAGCCGCATCATCGCCTTGTTGGAACGTCAAACGAATATAAGTTTCCGTCTTCGGACGGTAGTTCGTCTTCAACTGTTCGGAGACAAAAACAGCCTCTCGTTCGAGCAACACCCGCAAAGTAGGTAAAATATTGCGCATTCCACTCTCCTTTTCGAGTTCCTGCACGGTCATGCGTGACTTCTTACCCAATGCCGCCAACAGCATCCATTCGCGCTCTTTCAAACGATTATCGTCCGGTTCCTCGAAATCCGTATTCAACGTGACCGTCGTTTCACTTTCGAGTTTCAATCCCGAAGGCAACGCCGCTTTATACACATCGCCGACCGAACAGAGATAATAATCGGCGATCCATTCCCAGAACTGTAATTGGGGACGGCGCAAAACAGGACGCTCGTCGAGCACCGAAATAAGCTCTTTCACCTCGTATCCCTGTGGCATGACATCGTGTAACCGAACTACAATAGCCGTATAATACTTTTTCCTGCCGAAAGGAACTACGACCCGACTGCCAATTTGCAAAGCCTCCTGCAAATCGGAAGGAATCCGATACGTAAAATATTTATATAACGGCAGCGGTAATACAACGTCGGCAAGTGTGCTCATATCAAGTCCTGTTCTTTCCGAGAGAAATCAAAAATACCCTCTCTCTCTTATGCAAAGATAGCGAAAGGTAAGAGCAGAGACAAATGGAAATCACATTTCCGACTTGGCTATGCCGAACCGCATCCTATCTTCGTAGTAACAAAGATACATATAAGCGAGAGCAGAGCAAAACAAAGCTCGCTTTAATTTTATTCTGCCGAGCGGAGGTATCTTCGAGTTTCAATGCAAAGATAGCGAAAGGTGAGAGCAGAGACAAATGGAAATCACATTTCCGACTTGACTATGCCGAACCGTATCTATATAAATATAGCGAAAGTCAAAGGTAGAAATGAGTTTATTCGGGCACAGTAGGAAATCAGTGAGATTTGTCTCTTTACCCCCTCCCTACACCCCTCGGCGTTGCAAGACATTCACACATTCCTCCCTTGCCGTGTCCAGCCTTACGGGGGTTGCAACGCAAAGTATAGAGCGAGGTAACACAGACGGAGAATAAAAACAGTAGAACCATGTTATCGAAAGATTTCTACTCTCCTCCCCTGCGTTTTGCAACGCAAAATATAGGGGAAGGTGGCACATAGTGACGGAGGGGTTAAAAAATATCCGCAACAGAGAAAACGTATCAAGGTATCAACCCTCTCCCCCGATGTGCCGTAAGGAAATATAGGAGAATGCCCACAAAACAAAAAGGCCGTTCAAAGCGACGCTTTTACCCTCTCCCTCTGCTCATCGCAGATGAGATAGGGGGAGTGCCCGTAGG
>ERZ791885.1307-NODE-1307-length-16883-cov-3.982589_pt1 | contig 16883 bp, 10 predicted proteins | sample MGYA00510159_ERZ791885 | MGnify/ENA primary metagenome ERZ791885 (study PRJEB30046, sample SAMN00792054) | human gut metagenome | study: EMG produced TPA metagenomics assembly of the A metagenome-wide association study of gut microbiota in type 2... | reverse complement strand
ATTCCGTGTTTGAATGAATTTCTTTGAAATTCATAATAAACACTTCGTTCCTTTCACCTTTTCCCTACCAAATTTTCAATTTGTCGGGGTCTCCGAACGGAATTTCGTTTTATAGCACGGCGTGGTTTAGCCACTTTATCGACAGTCTAAAACGGCACACATTGATTAATGTGTGCCGCTAAATTTATATGTTATTTTTCGATAATTTCTTTTGCTTTTTTGATTTGGTTTTCAATGCTTGATGCGCTTGGGCCGCCCTCAACAAGCCTGTCGTTTACGCATTTTTCAAGATTGATTGCTTCGTAAACACCCTCGTCGAAAATATCACAAACGTTTTTGTATTCCTCAATAGGGAGCGTTTCAAGCGTTAAGCCCTTATCAATGCAAAGCGCAACAAGCTCGCCGGTTGCCTTATAAGCGTCCCTAAACGGCAAGCCCTTGCCAACAAGATAATCTGCGCAGTCGGTCGCATTGATGAAGCCTTTTGCTGCCGCATTTCTCATATTATCCTTAAGTACGGTCATTGTATCAATCATAGGAGTGAAAGCATTAAGGCACATTTTAACCGTATCAACAGCGTCAAAGATTGCCTCCTTATCCTCCTGCATATCCTTGTTATATGCAAGCGCAATGCCTTTCATAACAGTTAAAAGAGCAGTTAAGTCGCCGAATACACGTCCGCTTTTACCTCTTACAAGTTCTGCAATATCGGGGTTTTTCTTTTGCGGCATAATACTTGAGCCTGTAGAAAATGCATCATCAAGCTCAACAAATTTGAATTCCCAGCTGCACCACATAATAATTTCTTCGCTGAAACGTGACAGATGAACCATAACAAGCGAAAGTGCAGATGCAAGCTCAATGCAAAAATCCCTGTCCGATACGCCGTCAAGGCTGTTTGATGATACGCTGTTAAATCCCAAAAGCTCGGCAACCATATTTCTGTCAAGCGGATATGTAGTTCCGGCAAGCGCACCCGAGCCGAGCGGCAAAACGTTCATTCTGCGCTTAACGTCTGAAAGTCTGTCAAGGTCACGCAAAAGCATTGACGCATAAGCCATAAGGTGATGACCGAATGTGATAGGCTGTGCCCTTTGAAGATGGGTGTAACCCGGCATAATAACGCTCTTATTTTCCTCCGCCTTGTTGCAAAGAACCTCGATAAGACCCTTGATTTTTTCGCCGATTTCGTCAATTTCCTTTTTAAGCACCATTCTTATATCAAGCGCTACCTGGTCGTTACGTGACCTTGCGGTGTGAAGCCTTTTGCCCGTTTGACCTAAACGTGCCGTAAGTTCACCCTCAACGAATGTATGTATGTCCTCGGCGCTCATATCAATAGCAAGTTTTCCTGATTTAATATCGTCAAGTATGCCGTTTAAGCCGTCAACAATTTTGTCACTCTCGCTTTTGTCAATAATGCCTGTCGCACCGAGCATTGTTGCGTGTGCTATGCTGCCCTTAATATCCTCTTCAAACATTCTTGAATCAAATTTGATTGAAGAATTGAAGTCATTAGTTTCTTTCGCAAGTTCTTTTTTAAATCTGCCTTTCCAAAGCTGTGCCATAAAGTTTACCTCATTTGTAAAATTAAGGGCGAACAGTGTTCGCCCCTACGAATTTTTTGCTTTTTATATTGTTTATCAATCAGTCGTTAGTTTCTCTTTTTTTATCAAGAAGAGCCTTAACCTTGGTTGAAAGACCAAAGAGGTTAATGAAACCTGCAGAGTCAGCCTGATTGTAAGCACCGCCGTCGTCGCCGAATGAAGCAACATTCTCATCATAAAGAGTATATGGAGATGTTACGCCTGCATTCATAACGTTGCCCTTATAAAGTTTAAGCTTTACATCACCTGTAACTGTTTCCTGAGTCTTATTAACGAATGCGTCAAGTGCCTCACGAAGAGGAGAGAACCACATTCCGTTATATACAAGCTCGCCGTACTTTTGGGCTACAAGCTTTTTGTAGTGTGATGTGTCACGGTCAAGAGTAATCATTTCAAGAAGCTGGTGAGCCTTATAAATGATTGTTCCGCCCGGTGTTTCATATACTCCACGGCTCTTCATACCTACAAGACGGTTTTCAACAATGTCAAGAAGACCGATACCGTTCTTGCCGCCGAGTTCGTTAAGCTTTTCAACAAGCGCAAGCGGACTGAGCTTTTCGCCGTCAACAGCAACAGGTTCGCCTTTTTCAAAATGAATTGTGATATATGTAGGCTCGTCCGGTGCTTTTTCAGGAGCAACTCCGAGTTCAAGGAAGCTGTCGTTAAGATACTGAGGCTCATTTGCCGGGTCCTCAAGGTCAAGACCTTCGTGGCTTAAGTGCCATACGTTTTTATCCTTTGAATAGTTTGTTTCACGGTTTATCTTAAGTGGAATGTTATGTGCTTCAGCATATTCAATTTCTTCTTCACGTGATTTGATATCCCACTCACGCCATGGAGCAATGATTTCCATTTCAGGTGCAAGAGCCTTAAGTGCAAGCTCAAATCTTACCTGGTCGTTGCCCTTACCTGTGCAGCCGTGGCAAATAGCGTCTGCGCCTTCTTTGATTGCGATTTCAGCAAGACCCTTTGCAATGCAAGGACGTGCGTGCGATGTACCGAGAAGATACTCCTCATAAACAGCGTCTGCTTTTACGCAAGGGAAGATGTAATTTTTAACATAATCCTCTTTAAGGTCAAGAATATAAAGCTTTGATGCGCCGGTTGCGATAGCCTTTTCCTCAAGACCGTCAAGTTCTGTACCTTGTCCTACGTCGCCGGAAACAGCGATAACCTCGCAGTTGTTGTAGTTTTCCTTGAGCCAAGGAATGATAATTGATGTGTCAAGTCCGCCTGAATAAGCGAGAACTACTTTTTTAATATCCTTTTTGTTCATTGTTATATATCTCCTTTGGGAATTTTTACTTGTTGACTACATTATAGTAACCTTAAATGAATAATGCAAGCGATTTTATAAAGTTTGTATAATTATTCATAAAACCTGTAAATATTTGCCACTGTTTTGTATAAAATTACAACAAAATGCACTAAATATCCCAAAATATATAATGTATTAAAATATATATTATGTATATTCTTGCATTATTATGCATAAAATCAAAATTATTTGAATAATTGCGCTTTTTGTTTTTCAGCAGTAAAAATGAAAGAAAGCCGAAGCGCCTAAGCGCCTCGGCTTTCCCCTCTCTGTCATTACAAACTATGGAGGACCAAGAGTTTGAAATGGTGCGGTCCATTTCAAATCAACCATATTATAGTGCAATTTGCATAATATGTCAAGCACTTTGTTAAAATGTTTTGATATATGTTATATAAAAACGGAAATTCTGTCGCATTTTGCGGTCTGTGCCAAAAAGAGAAAATATTTGTACTATGCTGTAATTTCGTGTTGACTTAGAACGAATGTTTGTATAATATCGAATACAAAGGCTTGTCCCTTTTGCCACTCAAGCTGCGGCTTCACCCACCGTGCTTAAACGGGAGGTCTTTAAACAATTTTCAGTAAAGGCAGGTTGATTTGTGATGGATATTGACGAACTCGCTAAGGAATACGATAAGCAGTATAAAGTGCTTTGCGCCAAGGTTGACGGATTAAAGCCGCTTTTAAGTGTTTATCGTGGTGAGGATTTGTTTAAGCTGAGAAGAAAGATGAGAATATATTACGATATGGCATGTGAATGCAGAAAGGTATACTTTATGCTGAGCGACTATTATGGGGAGGAAGAAATATGAGTGGATTTTTTGAGGAATTTATGGGCTCGTATAATCCGTTTGACAGTGCCGGATATGACGAGCAGGTGATAATGCGCAATTCTCTTTTTGCCGTTGTTCCGAAAATTGCTAAAAACGAGCTTACTCAAATGCAACGTATTTGTTTTGAAATGTTTTATTTTGAAAAGAAAAATCAAAAACAGATTGCCGCAGTTCTCCACATTTCGCAGCCCTCTGTGTGCAGACATTTGAAAAGCGCAAAAATGATTATTGAAAAAATCGGAGGCTACTGTATTCTCAGTATCAAAAAGACAAATGAACAGTGGGAAAAATTACAATAAACGCACAAATGAAGCGATACCGACAGCACCGCTTCTATGTGAACGACTGATACGGCTAAGGCTGTTTTAAAGATGCTTTGCACCACCTAAGCTAACAGCCGAAAAGCGAAAAATAAAAGTCCCAATAGCACATTTCGGTGCTTTTGGGACTTTGTTTTTTATTCATACCGCACCTATTTATACTATGTGCGTTGTATCTTTTTGTGAGCGGTTTAGGCGATTATAAATGCAATAATAAGCATAACCAAATATATTGCCGGTTGGTGCAAAATATATACCCAAAGGCTGTTTTTTCCGACAAAGCATAAAAATTTGCTTCTTTGCTTATACATGCCTTTTGGGAATTTTTCTTCCTTTGCAAGCTTTCCGATAAATGCACCGAAAAGAAATACGAACAGCCACGGAATAATTGAAAAATAGTCAGCACTTTTAAAATTATTTGAATAAATGCCGATAGGCGCTAAAAAATCGTATTGATATAAAGCGTCAGGCAATTTGATTAAACCGAAAAGCATAGTTCTTGTGTTTATTCCATAGGTAAATGCAAATAAAACAAGCGAAACGGTTGCGCCGATTTTGTAGTTGATTTTGTTAATGAGCGGCATTAATATTCCTGTTATAATCATTGAGCAACCGAGGCAGTGAAGTATGCCAAAATAAATTTCGCTCCCCTCAAAGCCGAAAAGCGGCATAATTACAGCAGTGAAAAGCGTAATTATAAGTCCGGCGCCAAGCACGATAAAGCCACGCTTTATCGTATTTCTTGAAAGCCTTGAACATATTCCCGAAATAATAATAAATACAGCCCAAAACAGCGGTTGAACGGTGCAAAGCATATCAAATACTTTGTAGCCCCAGCTAAAACCCAAAACGTCGCCGACATCAAGAAATGTATGGTGCAAAATCATACATAAAATTGCAAAGCCTCTCAGCTCGTCAAGCATATAAATTCTTTTTCTTTTTGATTTTTCTGCCATATTTTTCTCCAAAAATTTATTAACAAGATTATAACATAAATTATTTGTGTTGTATACACCGAAATTATGTGATATAATGTTTAAGATTTTAAGGAAATATTTTAAACTGTCTTATTTATAAAGAGGTGTATTGTTTATGAAGGAATTTCACGGTGAATATAAGGGCGAAGCTCTTGCGACGGTTAATTCAACAAATACGGCGGCTGCCGTAGGCTCCGGCTCCCTTCCTGTTTTCGCAACTCCGATGATGCTTGCGCTTATGGAGGAGGCAACCTGCGAGGCGGCTTCTGCTATCCTTGATGACGGCGAGACTACGGTCGGTATAAAGGTGGAGATTACTCATGATAAGGCAAGCGCTATGGGTGCAACTGTTTCGGCAAGTGCAAAGCTTGAGGCGGTTGACGGCAGACGTCTTGTTTTCTCTGTCAGCGCTAAGGACGATAACAGCAATATAATAGGCAAAGGCACAATTGAAAGATTTGTTGTTAATTGTGATAAATTTATGAAAAAGGTAAATGGCTAATGAGATATAAGACAGTAATTTTTGATTTTGACGGTACGATTTGCGATACGGGTGAGGGTATACTCAAAAGCGCAAAGTTTGCACTTGATTATTATAATATCGAAGCTCCCGATTATACCGAGCTTACTTATTTTATCGGGCCTCCGCTTCTTGTGACTTTTCAGGAAAAGTTTGGCGTTGATGCGGCAATGGCTGATAAACTTGTTAAAAAATACAGAGAGCGTTATACAAATAAAGGGCTTCTTGAAAGCAAACTTTATGACGGAATTAAGGAACTTCTTGCAAAGCTCAAAGCGGAAAATTTAAAGCTTGGTATTGCTTCTTCAAAGCCGCAGGATTATATTGAGGCTTTGCTTGACCATTACGGTGTTAAATCATATTTTGACGTTATTTGCGGTGTAACATTTTCTGCCGACTGCGAGTCAAAGGCAAATATTATTTCCCGTTGCTTAAAGGAACTTGATACTTCGGGTAATGAGTCAATAATGGTAGGCGATAAGAAATATGATATCGACGGTGCAAAGGCTAATATGATTGACAGCGTAGGCGTTTTGTGGGGCTATGGCAATCGTGTTGAATTTGCAGGTGCAGGCGCTAAGTTTGTGGCTGAAAAAATTGATGATATTTTTTCAATCGCACTCGGATATTTTGAGCAAACGCAGGAGGTGCAGGGCATCTTCAGCGGAAGAATTATTGATGTTCATAATGATAAAGTTATGCTTGTTGACGGCGATATCGCTGACAGAGAGGTTGTTGACCATCCGGGCGGTGTCGGCATTATCGGCTTGACGGACGAAAACGAAATACTCCTTGTAAGGCAGTTTAGGTATCCGTATAAGGAAACTATTTATGAAATTCCTGCCGGCAAGCTTGAAAAGGGTGAGGACCCTCGCCAAGCGGGCATCAGGGAATTTTCTGAGGAATGCGGCGCAAAGGCGGAGGTGTTTGAATCACTCGGCGAGATTTATCCGTCACCGGGCTATTGCGGCGAAATAATCAGGCTGTTTTACGCTAAGGGCATTTCCTACGGTGAACAGCATCTTGATGACGATGAATTTTTGGATGTAATCAAAATGCCGATTAAAGAGGTTGTAACTAAGATTATGACCAATGAAATTAAGGACGCAAAAACTATTGCGGCAGTATTTAAATTAAAGGAATTAATGAATTTATGAGTGCATATTTAGATAATTCTGCAACAACTAAACCGTGCGACGAATGTGTCAGCGCCGTTATGAATATGCTGACGGATAATTTCGGCAATCCCTCAAGTTTGCATAATTTGGGAATTAATGCTATGAAGGAAATTATTCTTGCAAGGGGCGCAATTGCCGATTCGCTTGGTGTTGATAAGGATGAAATTATATTCACATCAGGTGCGACTGAGGCTAACAATATGGCTTTGTTCGGTGCGGCTAAGGCGAAAAAGCGTCTCGGTAACAGAATAGTTACCACGGCGATTGAGCATGAGAGCGTTTTAGAGTCTGCTAAAGAACTTGAAAAGCAAGGCTTTGAGGTTGTATTTCTTAAACCCGATATCCACGGCAATATCAGCGAGGAGCAGCTTTTTGAAGCGGTAAATAAAGATACAATACTTGTGTCAATGATGTATATTAATAATGAAGTCGGTACGGTTATGCCTGTTAAATCTGTTGCCAAGGCAGTTAAAAGAGCAGGCGCTCCGGCGCTTGTTCATATTGATTGCGTTCAGGCATACGGCAAGGTTAATATCAACCCTAAAAAGCTTGGGGCTGACCTTGTTTCAATCACCGCTCATAAAATTCACGGCCCTAAAGGTGTCGGAGCATTGTATGTTAATAAAAATGCTAATTTGACTGACCAAAATTTTGCCCGTACCTTTGGCGGAGAACAGGAAAAAAGGCTGAGGCCGGGTACAGAGTGTTCGCCTCTTATTGCAGGTTTCGGTGCGGCAGTAAGGGCGTTGCCTAATGCCAATGAGCAAAAGAAAAAGATTAAAGAGCTTAATCTTTATGCAAGAGAAAAGCTTTCAAAAATAGACGGTATTGTGTTTAATAATGATGAAAATACTTCGCCCTATATTTTGAATGTCTATGTTCCCACTTTTATGAGAAGTCAGACTGTTTTGCAGGAACTTTCGGCTAATTATTACGTCTTTGTCAGTAACGGCTCCGCTTGCGCTAAGGGCAAGAAAAGTCACGTGCTTACCGCAATGGGTTTGCCTAACGAGATTATAGATAAGAGTATAAGAATAAGCTTTTCAAGATTTAATACGAAAGAGGATGTTGACTTGCTTGCTTCTTCTCTTGATGAACTTGTTAAAACCCACCCAATAAAATAAAATGAAGAAACGGAATATATAATGAAAGAAATAATACTTGTTAAAAACGGCGAGCTTGCGCTTAAAGGGCTTAACCGTTCAAGCTTTGAGGATAAGCTTGTAAAAAATATTAAGCATAAAATTTCAGACCTCGGCGATTTTGAATTTACAAAAAGTCAGTCAACTATTATGGTTGAACCGCTTGATGATGATGTTGACCTTGATGAGGCGGCTGAAAGAATTTCACGTGTTTTCGGCATTGCCGCTTTTTCACGTGCGTGCGAATGTGAAAAGGATTTTGAAGATATCAAGATTAAGGCTTGCGAATATCTTTTCGACGAGTTAAGCGAGGCTAAAACCTTTAAGGTTGAGGCAAAGCGCTCGGATAAAAAATTTCCTATGAAATCGCCTGAAATCAGTAGGGAACTCGGCGGTTATATTCTTTCAAAATTTAATAATTTAAAGGTAGATGTTCATAATCCCGATATCATCGTGACTGTTGAGGTTAGGGAAAAATATGCCTTTGTAAGAGGAAATAATATTAAAGGCGCAGGCGGTATGCCGACAGGCACTAACGGCAGGGCGGCCGTGCTTATCAGCGGCGGTATCGATTCTCCCGTTGCGGCTTATATGATGGCTAAAAGGGGTATTGAGCTTTGCGCCGTTCACTTCGCCTCTCCGCCTTACACTTCGGAGCTTGCCGAAATGAAAGTTATGGATTTGCTTAAAAAGGTTGCTCGCTATTCCGGCGTGATTACAACTTATGTTGTCCCTTTTACCGAGCTTCAGGAGGCTATCAGGGATTATTGCCCTGAGGAGTATTTCACAATCATTATGCGCCGCCTTATGATGAAGCTTTCGCAAAAGGTTGCCGAAATGCAAAATTGCACCGCCCTTATCACCGGTGAAAGCGTCGGTCAGGTTGCAAGCCAAACTATGTATGCTCTTGCATGTACCGATTGCGCCGCTTCTATGCCTGTTTTTAGGCCTTGTATCGGTATGGATAAGGAGGAAATTATTGCAATTTCCCGCAAAATCGATACGTTCGATATCTCTATTCAGCCTTATGAGGATTGCTGCACGGTGTTCACTCCTAAGCATCCTAAAACAAGGCCGCACCTTGACGACGTAATTAAAGCAGAACAAAAAATTCCTGACCTTGACTCTATGCTTCAAAAAGCGCTTGATGATGTCAAGAAGGTTATTATTAAATAAGTATGGATAATAAAGATTTTGAAAAAAACAGTATTGACGATATTTTAAAGGATTTTCAGGCTAAAAAGGACAGCAGGGAAAAAAGCGATTATGTTCCCGTGAATGTTGAGCCGCCTAAGCTACGTGCTGATTTTGCAAAAGCCGAAAGCGAACAGCCAAAGCCTGATAAAGAAGTCAATAAGCCTAAAATTGAACTTAAAAAAATAGATTTTTCACCTCTTAAAAGTGATAAGGCAAAAGGCGTATATAAATACCTTATTATAATAGTATTAATTATAGCAGTCTTTTTTGCCGCCGTTTTCGGCATTGGCAATATGATTAAATCGTCTAAAACTTCTTATATCAAAAAGTATGAGAAAAAGTATACTGACGTGTCGTTCCCTGACGGTATTGAGGAAAAATATTGCGAGCTTTACGGCAAAAATCCAAATACCTGCGGCTATTTAAAAATTGACGATATTGACCTTTCCTCCCCTGTGCTTAAAAAGGCGGACGGTAAAGGTACACCTTATCTTGAAAAATCGGCTAAGGGCGCAAGGGTGGATAATTTTGTTGTTTATCTTAATGAAGACAGCCTTGAAAAATATTATTCAAGCGTTGATTCTTATAATAATTCGGCTTCGGGATTTATCTCGTTTTCCGATTTAAAAACGGATTATAACTTTAAGGTTATCGGTGCTTTTTATACCAATACCAAGGCAAGCGACGATAACGGCTACGTGTTCCCTTATAATGTTACGGAGCAAATGGAGCCGTCAAGCGCACTTGAGTTTTATACTATGCTTCATTATCGCTTTTTGTATGATACCGGCGCTTCGCCGATAAGAAGCGATAAACTTATCACAATTTCCTGCCCGACTTCTTACCATAAGGATTTTAGGTTTGTTGTAGTCGGCGTTGCAAGGGATGATGATAAAAAGTTTACCGCATCCCCTAAAAAGCTTATCCGCTATCCTCAGGTTATTTGCGATGAAAAGGGAATCAGAAATCACTTTGCCTCGGCTAAGCCGTGGTATCCCCAAATCGTTATAACCGCTGAAAAAGACAACACAACCACAACTAAGATTATTGACACAAAATAAGTGGCAAATTTCAATCGGGCGATTAGTAATCGCCCCTACGAAATTCGTTCTATCGTACGGGCGCACATTGTTCGCCCGTTATATTTTCTGTAATTTTTTGTTACAATATGCAAAAAAATATTAAAATTTTGTAAATTATTTTTGTTTAAAATCTATGCAGTCCTATTGACATAATAATTCTTAAATGTTATAATGTACCCAAATAATTAGGCTAATAGGGGTAACTATACCCTATTGGCAAATGCAAGGGCAATTTTGCTTGCCTTGCCGTGCGTTTTTGGTCAGGTAAACAGCGGTATTCCGGCGAACAAAAGAGCACCTGCAATTTTAAGGAGGAAAAGAAAATGAAAAAAAGGCTTCCCAAAAAGATTTTGGCTGCTTTTCTCGCTGCAATGATGGTTGTAACGTCTGTTCCGTTTTCTGCTATTACTGCATTTGCAGCTAACGGCTACGTAGATGTTGCCACTGATGAAAAAGTTCAGGCAGTTGAAACTGCTATGAAGAATTTTCAGTCTGTTCTTGCCGAGGATAAGTCATATTCTAATGTAGTTCCTGCGTATAAAGCGTATGTTGCCTGCCAGCAGGGTCTTGACGCTTATATCTACGGTGGCGAGAGCAATGCTCTTGACGGCTTGGCAGATAAGCTTGATACTGCAGTTGCAGGTATGACTGAGTTCACAGGCATTAAAGCTAATACAGGCAAGTATCGTCAGGTTAAGGTATATGCAAACGATGATACAGGCTTTGATGAGGCAACTTATCTTAAAGACGGTTATCAAAACGTACTTTGGCTTGAAACCGGTATCACTACTGACAATAACGACGGTAAGCAATCGAAAGAAGATTATTCTTCTCTTACGCTTTATTATCCGTCGGCTACATTGCTTTATGATGGCGAAACAACACCTGCCACATCTGTAATGGCAGTTGCTTCAGGTGAAGGAAGTTGGACATGGGGCTCTTCTGACAGATACATTTCAGCCATCACTCTTGAAAATGCTAAAGACGGTATTAACATCAGCAGAAACTGGCGTGGCGGCAGTTCAAATTTGGACTTCAACTGGTCTTGGTATTGGAACGGTAACAAATATAACCTTTCAAATAATACAACTACTGCCGGCAATGTATATCAAATCCGTAAAGGCGGTACTGTAGCGGTTTATAAAAACTATCAGCAGTATTTCTCAAACTTTATGGAATACACCGGTGACCCGGGCAACAAATATATTGCTTCATTTGTTCCTACTTTCAAGGGCCATATCGGTAGTAAAAACGAGTTTGCAACAAATATTAATGACCCTGCTTCACCTACAGTACCGGGCTCAACAACAATCAACGTTGTAAACTATAAAATCGTTAAGGATGCCATTAAGGCTGCCGGCAATAAGATGAAGTCAAAGGACCTTTCAACATATTCAATGGGTGGTCTTTATACTTACTTTGCTGCTATGGATGATGCAACATCATTTGACCCGAACACTTTTTTCACTTCTACTGATAACAGCAAAAACGATACCAGTGGATATATAAAGGCTGCTTCAGGCAAGGTTCAAGCTATAAATGCGGCAAGCATTGATGTAACAAACGATACTAAGGCTAACTACCAAGTACTTCGTGACGCTATGGGCGCTTTGGCAAGGTCAACTTATGCCGAGGGTAATACAAATAACGAGCATTACACTGCTGAAAGTTGGCAACCGTTTAAAGAGGCTTATGAAGCATCACAGACATTTATGTCAAAAGTAAATGACGATAAATTTACAAACGCTGATTCTGTTTATAAATCAAACGACGAAGCAAAGGTTTTCGCAGACGCTCTTAATGCAGCTTATGCCGGCCTTAAAACTTCTGTTGCCAAGGCAGACACAAGTGCACTTGTTGCTCTTATTCAGCAGTTTGAATCATATAATTCAAACGTATTTACCGAAGCAACTTATAACGCTGCATTAACTGCAGTAAATAAGATTAAGACTGACGTTTGGGGCAGTGTTGAAAACTACGGTGTTCCTACATATGCACCAAATGATGACGAGGCTGGCAGAGCAAAGGTAACAACTGCAGTCGAAGAATACAATGCCGCATTTGCCGCTCTTCGTATCAGTCCTGACGCTGTTGTTCTTACAGAAAGCGGTTCATATTCTCTTAATCAGGCTATTGACCTTGAAAAGAATATTAAAGACCCTGCCGATTATTCTAACTATGCAACATTCGCTACTGCGCTTAATGATGCTAAATTAGCTAAGGATAATCTTGCAACAACACCTATGACCGATTATGATACTCAGTATGACGCATACGTTGCTGCAATCGATACTCTTGTTAAGGCATATAACGGACTTCAGTATTCATTTACTAAGATTCCTGACGGTACCGTATTCGGTAACGGTAAAACCAATGCAATTGAAAGAATGTCAATTATTGACCAGGGCGGTCAGTATGTTGAAGGTTCATTTACAAATCAGGGTTATATTTTCAGAACAAAGCATACTCCTTTGCAAGTTAAGTTCGGCGATTTTAATGTAACCTTTGGCGTATTAACAAAGCAGTCTGATGCTTTTCAGTTATTAAAGAATAACGCTCTTGATTCAATTACGATTAATGCTACGCAGCCTAAAATTGCTGAAAACGGATCAAAGACACACCTTACTTCGAATTCGGCTTCGACACCTAATGCTCTTTCTGACGAACAGAAAACAAATTATGCAGGTTGCCTCAGCTATACTCAACAATCGAGTGACGGAAAAGATTATACCTACTCTGTTTCAAACCTCAGATATACAGGTAAAAATAACTATAATGATTCGCCGCACGTTATTACTCTTAATGACGGCACTGAAGTAACGGATTACAGTCAGGCTATCGCAACAAATCTTGATACTGTTTTAGGCACAACAGACGGCGGTTCTAATAACCCTGTTCCGGGCGCTGTATTTGCCCGTTCTAACAACGGCACAAACGGCGGTGAGTCTTACATTACGGGTGACTTTAATTTCACAGCTCCCGCAACCGAGCAGCAGACTCTTACTGCTACTACTTACCCAACCGCAACTAAGTATACACTTGGTACAAAGTTTGGTGCAGTTGCCGCTTGGAACTGCCGTAACACAATAAACTACTGCGGTTACAACTGGTACACATCAGAGATGAACAATCAGGTTCTTAACCCAGCTGTTCAGATTGTTGATATTACTCCGCTTGTTGAACTTGTTGATTTATGTAACACATATTTGCCGAATTCAAATATGTATACTGATGAAAGCTGGGCTAAATTTACAAAGGCACTTGAGCGTGCACAGGCAAATATTGATTATACAAATATTAATACAACCAATTTGCTTAATCAGTTAATGACACAATTAAAGTCTAAGTACACCGGTCTTTGGAAAGCAAAAGAAGGACTTGTGGTTAAGACTCTTAATGTTACATTCAACTATAAGGATTCAACAGGCTCTGATGCCACATTGGTATTACCTGTAACTTATGGTGAGAAGTTGTCAGACGCTCAGATTAAAGAAATCAACACAAAGATTGGTTCTTATGTTGACAGCAAGAATTACACTTACGAGGTTATAGGTTTCGAGCCTACATTTGACAAAAATGCAGCAGTTACTGCCGACGTAACTTACACCGCTAAGTATGACGAAGGTACACCTAACGCAGCTATTTGGACTGAATTTAATTCAGCTAAGGACGCTCTTATTGCTAAGCTTCAAAGTGGTTCTAAGTTCAACGCAACAGCTCTTGAAGACGTTAAGGCTGCTATTGCAGAACTTTCATATTTCAATTTCACATCAGCACAGCAGGCAGAGATTAAAGCTGACAAGCAGAATTTAATCGATTCTCAGAAGACTACAATGCTTCAGCTTGCCGAAAGTTTGACTGCTATTGAAATTAATGATGATGTAGCAAAGGCTGTTAATGAAGCACAGGCAGCAGCTAACAAAAACGATTACGATATGTATGACAAGCTTGGCGACAACTTCAAAGTTACTAAGGATGTTACATTTGATGTAATCAATGCAGATTTAACAGGCGGCACACAGCTTACTGTTAAAGGCTATTTATATTCAAACCAGACTGAGCTTGATAATGCAATCAAGGCAGCTCTTGAAGGTCTTTCATTAAAGACTTATGATATTTATGTAAATGATGTTAAGATTGGTACAGTTCCTTATGGCACACCTCTTTCTGTAACACCTACAAAGATTATTTCAACAACTGACACAACAGCTAAGGGCGACGGCGCTAACTACAGCTGGACTTACAGCTTCACAGCTCCTTCACGTGACCCTAACTTCGGTACAACCGCTCAGGATAACAGCAAGTATCTTACTGCTGAAAAGTATATGATAACTGCTCCTTCATTCGGCTTTATCGTTAAGGGTGAAACTCACCTTACTGCCACTCAGGTTAACGGTGAAAAGACAGGTTACACAGTAACATTCAAGTCAGGCGTTAACGGCAAGATTATTAATGTACTCAATACTGACGCAAGCGGCAATTTTGAAATGCCAACTGCTCCAAGCGTTCCTTACTACACATTTGAATCTTATTCAAACGGTGTTGCTGCAGGCGCTTCGGCAACAGTAACTAAAGATACAGTTATCACTGTAAACTATAAAGCAGCTGAAACAGACAACATTACAATTGATGTTTATTACTCAGCAAACGATTTTGAGAACGGTGAAAATATTGATACTTATACTAAATCATACAACAGTTTAATTTCACTTAGCAATGACAATGCTTATGTTTGGACAAAGGCTGTATTTGATGAGAATACAAGTTTAACAGATTATACAGTTCTTGCTTACGGCACTGCTTACAGCTTTTATGCTGCCGAGTCTATGACTGATCCTGATGGATATATTGGTCTTGTTGCTCTTACTAAGGATGAGTATGATTCACTTGTTATGAATCAGACTTCTAAGGGATTTGATTCGGAAAATTTCTTTGCTGAACCGTCAACTGATGATACAATCAACCACGTTCTTAAGGGCGACGGAACATTCATCTTAGCAAATGTTGAGAAGACAACCGGTAATGTAACTGTAGGAGAATTACTTCCGGATGTATCATCGCTTGAAAACCTTATATTTACAGCAGATAATTCTAAGTTCTCACTTATCGGTACATTCGTAAAACCAACAGGCTATAAGATGGTTGAAACAGGCTTCTTGGTAACACAGGATACAACAGCAACACAGGGTGATTTAACTGTTGAAAACGTTGGAAATAAAGGTGTAGCAAGACTTAAGGCATCTAAGTATACAGTTGGTAATCAGTTTGTAATTAATATTAAAAATTCTGCTTCTACTAAAGAATTTAAGTATGTTTCATATCTTAAGTATGAAGACAAGAATGGCAATATTGTAACAACATATGGTAAAGTGTTATCTGCAACAACAAGCGGACACGAATTAAAATAAGAAGGGAGTTAGATAGTTATGAAAAAGTTTTATGAAGAACCAGAGATTCAAATTCGTAATTATGTTCTCCCTACAAGAGATGTAGTTATGACATCTGATCCTAACGTTGAGAATCCTGACAAGGGTCCGGACCTTGAACAAAAAAATCTCTAAAACATCACACTTAATATGTTTCTATGAACAGCGTTTGTTTTTTCATATTTTTTTAGTGAATGTAAAATAAGGGCGGCGCTCTTTGTGAGGAGGAGTGCCGCCCTTATTTTATAACCTTACAATACATTATGAAGGTTAATGACTATTACATTTCGCTTAAGACTTCTTCGCAATCTTGCTGCGCTGCATCAACGCAAGAACCATAACTCCGATCAGCAACAAAGCCAGTGCTGCATAAGCAATACTTTCTGTAACCTGTATGCTTTGTGGATCAAACCACATTTCGATGGTATGTTCCCCTGCCGGTACATTTATCGCACGCAAGATATAGTCTGCACGGGCAATATCCACCGGCTGGCCATCAATAGTCACCTGCCATCCCGGATAATATATTTCAGAGAAAACAACAACTCCGTCTTTAGGAGTGGAGGCCTTATAAACCAAACGATTTGGCTCGTAACTGGTTAACTGGATGGTAGATAGTGAATCTTTATATCCTTCTGTCACATCTTTCAGCTGTTCTTTAAACTTCACATCCACTACGGCTGTTTCCGTTGGAAGAATATCGTTCAAAGCATCTATTTCTTCATTTGCATTATTTACATACTGCACCTTATCTACGAACCATGCATTACCGTATGCATAAGGATTCATGACAGGAACAGCCTGTCCTTGCTCACCGGCAGGGAAAATGAAGTATTTTGTATTCAGCATATTCAGTACACGGAATTTGGAAGCGTCTACACTGTCCATCTGTCCGCCGGCAGTAGCCACCGCCTGATAGGTTTCCTGCATTTCGGGCATGATATGATGATCTATCATTTCCTGATAGCGACGGAGCTTCGCTGCATGATAGCCACCGACACTTTTATGCCAGTATGCTGTATTGTTTTCATTAAACGTATTACCGGGGAAGCCTATAAAGTTCAACACACGATAATTTAAAGTAGTATCCTGAAGGATCATCTCATCCGCCTGTGTTTTAACAAACGCTTCCGTCTGCTTGGATTTCGGCACAAACTGTTCGTCATTCAAATAGCGTTTATTGACGCTCCACATATCTACCAAACACAAAAGCGCAATGCCAGCCAGTGTGAAAGAAGCTTTCAACTTCCGCTGTTGATATAAGAATAAAAGCAGGCAAC
>ERZ791885.1300-NODE-1300-length-16969-cov-2.403748_pt1 | contig 16969 bp, 7 predicted proteins | sample MGYA00510159_ERZ791885 | MGnify/ENA primary metagenome ERZ791885 (study PRJEB30046, sample SAMN00792054) | human gut metagenome | study: EMG produced TPA metagenomics assembly of the A metagenome-wide association study of gut microbiota in type 2... | reverse complement strand
GCTGCACCAGAGCTGTGCCGGTCCGAAACCGGCTCCGCTACCATCGGTAGTAGCATATATATAATAGGTGTCACCAAACTTCTTGATGGTTGGGTCGGCAAAATAACCAGGCAGGATAGGGTTGCCGGCTCCCGGAGTGTTGTAAGCAGCTTTCTGGGCAGCCCCCGTTTGAGGTACTGCCGCAGCTGCTGTTACGAATAGTGTTACAATTATATTCTTATTAACCATATATCAACTTCTTTTTTTTAATTGCTTTTTTATTTCTTGATAACCTTGATGACGAATCCACCGCCCGAAGCAAGATGGATCTTCATTTCTGAATTCTGATGGATGTCGTATTTCTCTATCTTGTAATCCTCGGCATCGTGGTTGGCATTGATGCCATCCTTCAATACGATTGCTTCGTAATCTCCATCCGCGAGGAAATCAAACTTCAGGGTGAGCGTGCGCTCATCCCAATTGCTCTGACCGCCAACATACCAGTCGTTGCCCTTCTTTCTGGCGGTAACGATATACTTTCCGATTTCGCCCTGTGGCACGATGGTCTTGTCGAAGACTACAGGTAATGAAGCGATGTATTGGGTGTATGGCTCATCAGCCTCGTAGTTGGTAGGAGTGTCGGCGAGCATCGTAAACGGACTGTCCTGTACGATGTAGCAGGCAGCCTGGTGGCATCGGGTACCCATCGAAATCGGTTTGGTGTAGATTGCCTTCCAGTTGTCGCGGGTTCCGTTTCTCATCGCTCCCGGTGTGAAATCCACCTGTCCTGCCATCATTCGGATGTATGGGAAGGTGACATCGTAGAGCGGCATATCATTCTTTGCTTCCGTCCAGCGGCATTCTTCCATACCGAAGACACTCTCGTAGTTGAGGATGTTAGGATAGGTGCGGTTCAGGCCGTGTGGCTTGTAGATGCCGTGCAGGTCGAGGATGAGATGATGCTTGGCGGTGCAGGCAGCCAGACGTTCCACCATTTCGATGGCGGTCTGGTCGTCGCGGTCCATAAAATCCACCTTGAATCCCTTGATGCCCATATCGGCATAGGTCTTGCAGATGGTTTCCAGATTCTCGTCCATCACGTTGAAGACTGCCCAAAGCACGATATCCACGCCCTTGCTCTTACCATATTCTATGAGCTTAGGCAGCTGGATATCGTCTATTGGTTTCAGAATGCTTCCCTCTTTCGAGTTGTACCATCCTTCATCAAGGATGATGTATTCCAAGCCGTGATTATGAGCAAAATCTATGTAATATTTGTAAGTATCGAAGTTGATGCCTGCCTTGAAATCCACACCTTTCAGATTCCAGTCGTTCCACCAGTCCCAAGCCACCTTGCCCGGTTTGATCCAGGAAGTATCGCCTATCTTGTTGGGAGCAGCCAGGGCGTACACCAGATTGCTGGTTGGCATCTGGGTATCGTGCTCTGTGATGGCGAAGATGCGCCAAGGATAATTGCGTTTACCGGTGCTGGTTGCGATGTAATCGCAGGTGCTCTTTACGTGGCTCATGTGTCGCCAAGGGTAGTAAGCCATCTCCTTAGGGTAGGGAGCAAAGGCGGCTCTCAGAATTCCCTTCTCTTTATCCTGTTCGCTGCTGTTAGCCTTCAGCCACATGCCCGGATAGCTCTGCAGGTCGCTTTCCAGAATAGTGACCTTTGCCTTTCCGCAATCTATGGTAGCTGGCAGGAAGACCAGATCCTGGCGGGCGGTATCAAGCCGTGTTTCGTGATAGATATTCTGGAAAGCCATGGCAAAAGGCTTTTCTGGTGTCGTAGTGTATGGCAACCATGCCTTCTTGTCCTTGCCAAACTGGTAGGCGGCGGTTTCATTCAGTATGATGGTCTTGCCTTTTCGCTGGGTATAGAATCGGTAAGCCACTCCCTCATCGTAAGCTCTCAGGATGATGCCGAAACCATTCTTCAGTTTCAGATTCAGTTCCTGATATGCTGTTTCAAAGTTTTGCTGACGATAGAATGGCGCATGGATGGTCTCCTTATGGTTGCTAAGCTTGTGGCTTGCTACCTTCGGATTCTTACCCATGTCCGTTCCATCGTTCAGCGTTACACCTATTGAAGACTCCTGTAAAAGAATGGAGCCATTGTATTTAAATTGAAGAGAGAGAGACTTGTTGGTGTTGAGTTCTGCTACGATTTTACCATCTGGTGATTTCACCAGATAGTTCTCTGCCGATACTGTTGCCCCTATATATAATAAGGTGGCGATGAAAAAGAGTTTCTTAACCATAACTTTCTAGGTTTATTGTTGTTTTGTCCGTTTTGTTGTTTGCTTGGTGGCAATGCCTGTATTACCGGATTACCACAAGTTTTTATTTCTGCTGCAAATTTACGAATAGAATTGTTTATGTAATGCAAAGAAAGTCCAAAATGATGAAAATATCGTATCACAAGTATCCTGTTAGACGATAATTGTATCTTTATGTACGATAATTTTAGGACTTCGTTGATTTTTTCTGTTATTTTGCAGCCAGAAAAATAAATGAAACAATAATAAACCTAGAAGATATGGATTTAAAGCAGTTTACATTATTGATAGGTGTAGCCAGTTTGCCATCCATGACAACGGCAGCCACTGTTTATCGCACCATCTCTAAGGTGGAGGCAATATCAGTGGATTGTCCGGTGGGCACAGTTCCCCGACTTCCTAATCTCGTATGGGTAACCTATTCTGATGGTTATTCTGAGTATCGCCAGGTGCGCTGGGCTAACGCTCCGCTTGCTGATGAGCAGGCTGAGGCTGATGCGCAGAAACATCCTGCCGGGAGCCAATATGAGATAGGTGGTTTTGTGATTGGTGATGAGACTACCGATAATGGTTATCCTGTCAAGGCACAAATCAAGGTGGTGGCTGAAGGCTATCAGACTCCAGAAAAGGAAGTGGCTCATACCTTCTCACTCGCTGATGTGAGCATAGATGGTGACAACCGACTCACCCACAACCGTGATGAGGCACTCCGTGAGATCTGTTCCTGGGATGTTACCCAGCAGCTCTACAACTATCGCGATACCTACGGACTCAGTACCGAAGGGTATACCAAGAGTGATGGCTGGGATTCGCCGGATACCAAGCTCAAGGGGCATGGATCAGGCCACTATATGTCGGCAATCGCACAGGCATACGCCGTGGCAACTAATCCTGAACAGAAGGCAATCCTCCGCAAGAACATCACCCGAATGGTGAATGAGTTGCGAGAGTGTCAGGAGAAGACCTTCGTATATAATAAGGAACTGAAGCGCAACTGGGAGGCTCGTGATTTCGCTCCTGAAGCTGAACTCAGAGAGATGAAGGGCACCTGGGCTGCTTTTGATGAGTATAAGAAGCACCCTGAACTTTATGGTTACGGCTATATCAACGCCATTCCGGCTCAGCATTGTGCTCTGATTGAAATGTATCGTGCTTACAACAACTCCGATTGGGTTTGGGCTCCTTATTACAGCGTACACAAGCAACTTGCCGGTCTGATAGACATCGCAACCTACTTTGATGATAAGGAAATCTGCGATAAGGCTCTCCTCATCGCCAAGGATATGGGACTCTGGGTATGGAACCGCATGCACTACCGCACTTACGTAAAGCAGGACGGCACCCAGGATGAGCGCAGAGCCACGCCGGGCAACCGCTACGAGATGTGGGACATGTACATCGCCGGTGAGGTGGGAGGTATGAGCGAATCGCTCTCCCGACTTTCCGAGATGGTTTCCAATCCGGATGAAAAGGCAAAGCTCCTCGAGGCTGCCAACTGTTTCGATGCGCCTAAGTTCTATGATCCGCTGAGCAAGAACATCGATGACATCCGCACCCGCCATGCCAACCAGCATATTCCGATGATTATCGGAGCGCTGCGCAGCTACAAGAGCAATCAGAAGCCATACTATTACAATCTGGCACAGAACTTCTGGAGTCTGGTGCAGGGCAGATACATGTATGCGATGGGTGGTGTAGGAAATGGAGAGATGTTCCGCCAGCCATATACCCAGATACTGAGTATGGCAACCAACGGACTGCAGGAAGGCGAATCGGAGGCTTATCCGGATATCAACGAAACCTGCTGCGCGTATAACCTCGTCAAGTTGAGCAAGGATTTGAACTGTTATAACCCTGATAATGCGCAGTATCTCGACTATATCGAGCGCACGCTGTACAATCAGATTATCGGTTCCCTCAATCCGGACCAGTATCAGACCTGCTATCAGTATGCGGTAGGATTGAATGCCACCAAGCCATTCGGCAACGAGACTCCTCAGAGTACCTGCTGCGGCGGTACAGGTTCTGAAAACCATACAAAGTACCAGCAGTCGGCTTATTTTGCCAACGATCATACCCTCTGGGTAGGTCTCTATATGCCAACCACCCTCCACTGGAAGGAGAAGGGTGTGACTATCAAGCAGGATTGCCTGTGGCCGGCACAGCATTCAGCCATCAAGATTACGGAAGGCGAGGGCGATTTCACCCTGAAACTCCGTGTACCATACTGGGCAACTCAAGGTTTCTCCATCAAGGTGAACGGCAAGGAAGTGGCAAAGAGCTATCAGCCTAGCACCTATGTAGAACTGGAGCAGAAGCACTGGAAGGGGGGAGATGTCGTAGAAATCGACATGCCGTTCAGCAAGCATATCGAATATGGTGCCGACAAGCTTTCGAGCGATGTGGCAAGTCTGGACGGTACTCCGCTGAAGACATCCTGGGTAGGAACCCTGATGTACGGACCATTGGTGATGGCAGGTACAGGCGCACAGACCTGGAACCAGGCTACGCTGAACATAGACTCCAAGTTGAGTAATATCACCGTGGGCGAATCAAACGGCGTGACCACAGGTGCGGGAGCCAATCTCCTTACCCTGAAGCTGGATGGCAAGGAATTCCAGCCAGATTATTACCGCAACGCCAACAGTACCCACTACTACCGCATCAACCAAACCGATGCCAAGAGCAAGAAGAGCAAGAAGGTGAAGATAGATTTCGGTGAATTGAATTCTCTCCTGAATCTTGCCGCAGAGCGTAAGGCTGACCAGGAGAAGTGGAATGCCCTCTCTCAGAAGGTTCCGGAGTATGCTCCATGGGCACCGTTCGGATATGAGCGCATGCAGAAGGTAATGGCTCAGGCACAGGAGCTGGTGGCAAAGGGTAAGAAGAAGGTAACCCAGGACGAACTGGAAGGTACTACTGCCATCCTGAACCGTGCCATCAACACGATGCGCCCTGGCAACCTTGCCGAGATGGAAGACCTCCGGGAACTCTCCGGTCTGCTTCGCCGTGCCGGCTGGCCGGATGACAACACCAGCGAGGAACTCAAGGAAGCTATCAGTTATGGCAGAATGGTTCAGAAATACGTAACCGACGGAAGTGGAACCCACGACATGATTCATGCCGCTGTGGGAAAACTGAAGAAGGCGATGAAACAATAAAAAAGATATAGAAACAACAAAACAATAAAACATTAAAGACAACAAAGACATCATTTAGAATAAACAACATTTAAGTGTAACAAAATCGGCTTAAAAGACGAAAATATCGTCTAAATCGCCAGGTTTGGACGATATTTTCACTTTTTTAGACGATAATGTAGCATAATATGCAAAATATTGTGTTACTTTGCAATCGAAATTTAAACAATAATAAACCTAACAAAAAATAGAAAATGAGACAGACACAAAAAATCTCAGGCTTTGTACATAGTCAAGCTTATGTAAAAGCCATCGCGTGTTTGGTCCTTGCATGTGGGGGGGCATTACCTACTCTAGCAGCAAATGAGACCTTATCAAACCCTAAGGTGGAGGAAGCTCAACAGAGTGAAATTACCGTAAAGGGTACAGTTGTTGACGATGCCGGTGAGTCAGTCATCGGAGCTACCATTATGGAAAAAGGAACCCGTAATGGTACGGTTACTGATATTGATGGTAACTATGTTATTAAGGTAAAGCGTAATGCTCAGTTGACTATTTCATACTTGGGATATGCTACTCAGGTAGTTCCTGCCGGAACATCTAAAGTGTTTTTGAAATCTAATGATACCAAGTTGAATGAGGTGGTGGTCGTAGGTTTCGGTACCCAGAAAAAAGTAAACCTTACCGGTGCGGTGACCGCAGTATCGGGCGAGGAATTGGATAGCCGTCCTGTAAGTAATGCAACCCAGGCTCTGCAGGGTATGGTGGCTGGTTTGCAGATTACCCAGGCTGCAGGTAGTTTGGATGATACTCCAAGCTTGAATGTACGTGGTACAACTACAATCGGACAGGGTTCCAGCGGAAGTCCGTTGGTCTTGATCGATGGTATGGAGGGTGATATCAATACCATCAATCCTCAGGATATTGCCAGCGTATCTGTATTGAAGGATGCAGCTGCATCATCTATTTATGGTTCCCGTGCACCTTTCGGTGTCATATTGATTACTACAAAGACGGGTGGCAAGCGTGACAAGGTAAGTGTGAACTACAATAATAATTTCCGCTTCAGTACCCCAATTCGTATGAAGCATAGTATGAATTCTGTCGATTTTGCTTGTATGCAGAATGATGCAAATACGAACATTGGTGGTGGTCAGCTTTTTACACCAGACCATGTTCAACGTATGAAGGATTGGATAGAGGGCGAATATGTTAATGCTGGTACCCGTAAGGATAAAAATGGCAATTTGATTTATTCTTTGGATGCGGATGCTAAAGGCTATTGGTTGAGTGGATTTACCGATGGTTATGCTTCTACCGATTTCTATGATGCAATATACAAAAAGCATACATTCTCTCAGGAGCACAATGTAAGTGCAACCGGTGGTGACGAAAAACTCAACTACTATGCTTCTTTTGGATATTTAGGTCAGGATGGCTTGATCAAGGTTGCTGATGAAGGTAGTAGCCGATATACTGCTACAGCCAAGATTTCTTCACAGTGGACGAATTGGATGAAGTTTAACTACTCCCTCCGTTTTGTTCGCAAGGATTATCATCGTCCTCAGTCTTTGGGTTCTGGTGTATATGAATATCTTGGTGGACAGTGGCCATGTGTTCCTTTGTATGATAGAAATGGTAATCTCTATAATGAGATGGTAAATACCATGACTAATGGTGGTACATATCGTTATCAGAATGATGAGTATAATCATCAAGTAGGTTTGGACATTGAACCAATCAAGAATTGGGTTACCCATGCTATCTTCAACTATCGTACATCCCATAATGAGAGTCATACTGATATGCAGCATACTTATCTGTATAATCTGAATGGTGAGGCTTACGACCAGAATAATTTTACCTATGTAGGTGAAGATTACTATAAGGAAAATTATACAAATTTCCAACTCTATTCTGAGTATTCGTTCAATTTGCAGAAGAAGCATAACTTCCATATTATGGCTGGTTTCCAGTCTGAGGATGAGCGTATGAAGTACAAATATGCAGATAGAGCTGGTCTCATCGTTGGTAATAAGCCTCAAATTGATGGTACAACTGGTATTGATGCTTATGGTAATCCTGTGGATCCATCTGTGTCTGGCAACATGAGCCGTTGGACAACTTGTGGTTTCTTTGGTCGTTTGAATTATGATTATCAGGGCAAGTATCTCTTTGAGGTTAATGGCCGATATGATGGTTCTTCAAGATTCCGCCCGGGAAATCAGTGGAAGTTCTTTCCATCTGTATCTGCAGGTTGGAATATAGCACAAGAGAAGTTCATGCTGCCAATCAATGATTGGATTGGTCAGTTGAAGCTTCGTGTATCTTATGGTAACTTGGGTAACCAAAATGTTGGTACTTACCAGACTTATCAGAAGATTGGTGTATATGCCAACAATGGTACATGGCTGCAGGATGGTTTGAAACCTATGACAGCTTGGGCACCAGGCCTGGTTTCTCAGAATTTGACATGGGAAACCATCCAGAGTTTCAATGTCGGTCTTGACTTTGCGTTCTTGAAGGATCGCTTGCATGGATCATTTGACTGGTATGTGCGTAAGACAAAAAATATGATAGGTAATGCCCCTGAGCTTCCAAGCATCTTGGGTACAGCTGTACCTGTTACTAACAATACCGACTTGCGTACCAATGGTTGGGAGTTGACTATCGGTTGGAACGACCGCTTGTCTAATGGTTTGCAGTATGGAATCAGCCTCAATCTCTCTGATGCCTATGCTACTATCACAAGATATCCTAATAACCCTTCTCATTCATTGGGTAACTATATTGAGGGACAGCGTATTGGTGATATCTACGGCTTTGAGACCATCGGTATAGCTAAGAGTCAAGAAGAGATGGATGCTCATATCGCAAAGGTTGACCAGAGTACAATTGACAATAACAAGTGGGGTGCTGGTGATATCATGTATCGTGACCTCAATAATGATGGTAAGATTTCCTGGGGTGCCAATACATTGGAAGATCATGGAGATCTTAAGAAGATAGGTAATTCCACACCACGTTATCTCTTCGGTATCGACTTGAATGCTGCTTGGAAAGGCTTCGATGTACGTTGTTTCTTCCAGGGTGTCATTAAGCGTGAATATTGGGCCAGTACACGTTACTTCTTTGGTACTTTCGAATATGGTCGTTGGTATCAGGTCTGCCTGGATGGTTTGCAAGACTATTATCGTGACGAGAACTCTTGGTCTGTTGTCAATGGCTTCCAGGAGCCAAACAAGGACGCTTACTTGCCACGTGCAGCCTATAGCGCCAAGAATGAACAGGTTCAGACAAAGTATCTGCAGGATGCTTCTTACATTCGTTTGAAGAACCTTCAGATTGGTTATACCTTGCCACAGGATTTGACACGTAAGATTTCTATTGAGAAACTTCGTGTTTACTTCTCGGGTGAGAATCTCTGGACAGGAACATCTCTCCGCAAGCAGTATGACCCAGAGACCATCGGTACATGGTATGGTAATGGATATCCATTGAATACAACCTTCTCTTTTGGTTTAAGTTTAACATTATAAATATTAGAATGATATGAAATTCAATATATCTTTAAAGGTACTTCCTTTGTTGGCATGCGGTATGTTGATGGCTTCTTGTAATGATTTCCTGAAGCAAGAGCCTCTTACAGATATTACTCCTACCGACTATTACAAGGATGCTACTCAGCTTCAAGCTGTAGCTAATGCATTCTATCAGACTGTATTGCCATATCATAGTGGTGCAGGCTATGGTACATTCGCATACGATAATGGTACAGATAATCAGACTGGTTCTGATGGCGATTCTAAGTATAAGAAAGGTAGTTGGAAGACTAGTAACGACAACTCTTCATGGAGCTGGAACAATATTCGTGATATCAACTATCAGTTGAATATAGCACAGTCTAACTATGAGAATGGATTGATTGCGGGTAATGAAAATAAGATTCGTCAATATATCGGCGAGTTACACTTCTTCCGTGCCTATGCTTATTTCAGTTTTTACAAGAGTTTCGGTGACTTACCTATTGTGACAGAGGCCATGCCTGAAAATGAGGCTATCCTTGTAGCAGCTAATAAGCGTAGTCCTCGCAACGAGGTTGCTCGTTTCATTCTTGCCGATTTGGATTCTGCTGTAACCTATATGGAGCCTGATGGTTGGGAAGCAACCACACGTATCTCTCCTGCAGTTGCTCATCTGTTTGCATCACGTGTAGCCTTGTTTGAGGGTTCTTGGTTGACCAACTTCGCTGGTACTCCGTTCGTTCCTAATGGTGAGGGATGGCCAGGAAAGGCAAAAGACTATAATGCAAATTATCAGTATCCTACAGGTAGCGTTGAGGCTGAAGCTAAGTACTTCTTCCAGAAGGCGGTTGATGAGGCTGCCATTGTAGGTGATGCTTATGTAGGCAAATTGGATAAGAATACAGGTATCGTACCTCAGTCTTTATCTGATACCAATCCTTATTTCTATAAGTTTGGTAATACCGACATGTCTGCCTATCCTGAGGTTCTTCTCTGGAAGGCCTATAATAAGGGTAAAGGTGTGACTGATAACATTGAGGTAGCTGTAAACCGTGGTAATACCTATACTGGTTTTACCCGTGGTATGATTGATGCCTTTCTGATGAAGGATGGTAAGCCTACTTATGCACACCATGATGGATATGTATATGAAGATACAACGACTCATGCAGTAGTTCGCAATCGTGACCCACGTTTGTTTATCTTCTTGAAGCGTCCTGGTCAGAAGAACGTTCTTCAGGGTGAGGATAATAATATTGCTGCTGAGCAGGTTCGTCCAATAGAGCCAGTTCCTCAAGTGTTTACTCGCTCATTTGACGTAACTTATACTACTGGTTATGCTATTCGAAAGGGTGGTACGTTTAATCAGAACCTAGCCGAAAACCAGGCTGGTTATACTGCATCTATCACCTTCCGTGCCACAGAGGCTTTGCTCAACTATATTGAAGCTCAATATATGCTCGACCACAATTTAAATGCGAAGAGCATTTCATATTGGAAGGCAATCCGTGAGGCTGCTGGCTTTACAGGTGAGGCTGCTGACCCTCAGACAACTATTGCTGCCACAGATATGGCACAGGAGTTAAAGGGTTATACCGATGGTTCTGGTACACAATATGATTGGGGCGCATTTTCTGCTGGCAAGGCATTGACTGATCCTACTTTGTATAGTATTCGTCGTGAACGTCGTACAGAGTTGATGGCTGAAGGTCTTCGTTGGATGGATTTGATTCGCTGGCGTTCACTCGATCAGTTGATGAAACAGCCTTATCAGCTTGAGGGCTTCCATCTTTGGAATACTCCAATGGAAAAATGGTATACAGAAGACCAGTTGGTAGATGATGGTTCTGTTACAGCTACAGTATCTTCTCGTAAGTTGACTGAGTATTTCCGTCCTTACCAGATTGTTTCTACCAATATGCTTTACAATGGTATGACCTGGTCTATGGCTCAGTACCTACAGCCAATGCCTTTGCGTCAGTTTATGCTTACAGCTCCTGACCATAAGACATACGGTGATTCTCCGTTGTACCAGAATCCATACTGGCCAATGGAACCAGATGAAGCTGCAGAGCAGTAATGCGATTCCTTTGAAATAACGAATAATTCGCCCAATAGCAAAACATATAAGCTATTGGGCGATTTTTTTCCAGCTCTTTTGATTTCTGTATCTAATCAAAATCAACTTAAAACATAAATCATGAAACAAATTAATCTGAAAACGGGGATAGTGACAGTATTGTCAATGTTCTTTTTATTATCATTCTGTAGTTGCAGTTCCGGTAATGATTCCATGGAAACTGATACTCCTGTAAATCCCAAACCATCGGATGTGAAGCTGATGAATAAATCAAAGATAGCCAACTATGGTAAGTACTATTGTCCTGGTACATGGAATGAAGGATTTGAAAAGGGACCTGACTACATGCTCCGCAGCGATGCCAGATGGTCGTGGTGGAGAATGAAGCAGAGTGAGCACTTCTTTGTGTTCTGGGAGCCTGGCTTTGGAGATAATCCTAATTCTGAATCTGTACCGGAGGCTTTGCGTGTGGATATTGATGACTTGTTGCAGAAGGCTGAGCAGTTCTATAAGACCAATGTAGAGAAACTCGGTATGGCAACTGTCGGACAGGGAAAATCGGTTCTTGATAATCATAAGATGCAGATTTATCTCCTTTATCAGACAGAATGGCTTGCTACTGGTTCTGGCTATGATGACAAAATCGGTGCCCTTTGGGTAAATCCATCTACCTGCAAGCCGGTTGGTTCAACCATCGGTCATGAGATAGGGCACTCTTTCCAATATCAGGTTTCTGCTGATAAGCTCTTTACGGGCGAGGTTGCTGAGGATGCCAATGGATTGGTGCCTGCTGGTTTCCGTTATGGCTTTGGTGAAAATGGAGCAGGTGGTTGTGCTTATTGGGAACAATGTGCCCAGTGGCAGTCGTTCCAGGATTATCCTAACGAGTGTTTTGACCAGGACGCTCATTATGCTGTTTGGCTGAAGAATCATCATCGCCACTTCAATCATGAGTTCATGCGTTACGCAAGCTACTGGTTCCAGTATTGGTTTACTGAAAAGCATGGCATCGAATCATACGCCCGTATCTGGAAAGAAAGTAAATATCCAGAGGATCCGCTCCAGACTTATATGCGCATCTATTGCAACAATAGTCTTGATGCACTCTACAAGGATTTGTATGCGTATAGTGCTCATTGTGCTGGCTATGATTTCAAGGCTGTGCATCAGTATAAGAAGGAGGCTGCCATCAACTATTCTACCAAACTGTATAAGAACGATGGTTATTATCAGGTGGCTTATACTAACTGCCCGGGTACAACAGGTTTCAATCTCATCCCGCTGAATGTTCCTGCTTCGGGCAAGGTAGGTGCAACGCTTGAGGGTTTGGCTCCTGGCTCTGCTTTGGCAGCTGCTGATCCTGGTACTGTGGTAGATGGAGATGGTAATGCCAAAAGTAATGTGACCAAGTATAATTCACAGAGCAATACTCAGCAGAATTATCGTTATGGTTTTGTGGCTATCACCAAGGATGGTAAGTCGCATTATGGCGAGATGCATACAGGCAAGAAAGGCACAGCAACCTACGAAGTTCCTGCCAATACTGAGCGATTGTACCTCTGTGTGCTGGCTGCTCCTGATAAGTATAATCGCAATGCCTGGGATGATGATGAGACCAATGATGAGCAATGGCCTTATCGTGTGAAGTTCTCGGGTACCGACTTGCTGGGCAACGTGACGATACCGGAAGGAGACCCTACTGACGTGGAGACTTCACTTGAAGTTAGTCTTGACGCAAGCAGCGAAAGCTATCCTCTGCATACCTTCAATCTCTTGAATGATGGTGTCATGGAGAAGATGGCAAAGGCATTCAAGTTGCAGCCTTCTGAGATTGCAAGTGCTACATTGGAGGCTGGAACAGTTAAGGTTGATGGATTCTCTGGTCCTGCCGATGGCAAGGTGGCTGTGGGCTTGACCAATCCTGATGGCAAGGTGTCGTATGCTTACTCTGCCAATGGAATCGGTTTCTGGATTGCAGCCGATGGCACAGCCAGTTCTTGGGGCGATGCTCCTATCTACTATGAGTATGATGCCGGTGGATATGGCTTGACCGTGGGGCATAATCCTGGTCACTCCGAAAAGGGCAAGACTTATATCATCAAACCAACGATGGTATATAATAAAGGTGGCAAGCTCCATAAGGCTGTTATTACCATTAAGATGAAATTCGCATAGTTAATATAGTAAGTTCCGTTGCTGACGTAAAACTGTTGTTTTGCAGAATGCAACGGAACTTTTTTGTTTCTTTGCTTATGTTGATAACACTCTCGTTTCTCCTTTTAATACGTACGCATCCGAAGCGTAAAATGTGTTGTCTTAATACTCTATAACTCATTACTTAAACAGTCATACTTCCACGTTTATTTGGCTTGAACATCTTGATTTGTGTGGTTGCTGCCATATGCCGGCAATCACACGAATCTAATTCTTTAAGGTCTGATGCCATCTATCGCAAGCTTTTCAACAATGATATGCAGTATCTGATAGAGTGTAGTGAGAAAATCGTGAGGGATACCCCAAAATCGTGATGGATAGCGTGATGGATTTTTCCATTTTCGAAGCATCTATCACACCATTCAAGTATCTGTATATCAGCTTATTAAGATATATAAGAGATATAAATCGTGATAGATGATAGATAATTACATAAAATTTGTTCATATGAAGGCTTCGCTGGGTAACTGATATGGCTGCATCAGGTTACTGATATGGCTGCATTAGGTTACTGATATGACTGCATCAGGTTACGGATATGACTGCATCGGGTTACGAATATGACAGCGTAGGCTAACGGAGACGTATCTGTAAGCTTATCGAGACGTCTGCATCAGCTAACTGAGACGTCTGAACTCGCTTACTGAACTACTTGAGTTGCTTGATTGAACTACTTGAATTGCTTGATTGAACCACTTGAGCTGGCTGACTGAGCCACTTGAGTATTCTTCTTCATGTACTTGCGTGCAACCATAGAAACTTTTTCTGTAACTTTTGGTTCAAGTACGGGCTGAAGGTCCACAAGAGGGTGTGTGGAGCTTACTTGCGAAAGTTCAGTTAAACAGGATTAATCAAGATGGCATCTCGACGCTTCAGCCATTAAAACAACGAGGGCTGCAAACGGCATTGTTACCGTCTGCAGCCCTTACTTATGTTAGAACCAGGAGCGTAAAATTACACTCCCTCACCTGGGTACTTCGGATCATTCGAGCCGAAGCCTGGCCCCCAACTATCCCATTCTTCTTGAGATATTCCACTTCCGGTACTTCCTCCACCGGTTTCTCCTCCACTTGCTTGCAGGATGCAAGGTGTATTCATTTCAAATACCTGAATTGCAGGTGATATATACTCTTTCTTTTTCATAATACCTTGTTGATTAATTATTTAACACTAAATTTCTTTCCATTCTTGATATAGATGCCCTTGCGAGGTGTTCCCTTTACGCGCTGACCCTCTAAGGTATAAATGGCTGATGAACCAGTCTGTTTGCCATCTCCTAAGCTGATGATGCGGATACCAGTGGTAGAACTGTCATCTGGCAAACCGATGCTGAACAGCATGGTACGTGAAGAAGCCGACTGCGATGGCTGGACGTTCAGATATATGCGATAAGGAGACAAATCACCTGTGTGGATACCAAACTTACCATCTGCACGGAAACTGTAGCTTCCCTCTGCCATAGGAGTGGTAGTATAAACGCCACCTATTGAGGCATTTGTCAGTTCATGGCAGATAGTCATAAAACCACTCTTGCCATCCCAGTCTCTCAGAGTCAGCGACTTGACTGGTGGATTTGCAAAGAAGTTGGCGTTATACTCTACATTCTGTGCCGTTGCAACCAATTTCTGAGCTGCGTTCTCTGCAGCAAGCTTAACAATCATTGGTGTACCAGCCTTGATGACAGACTGCTCATCGAGCATAAGAACGAACTTCAATACACTTGCATCAGCTGAAGGCATGTGAATCATCATATCTCCTACCGGATAGCATTTCTCTGCACCAGTAACATCAGCTGCTTTGATATCGAAAGGAAGGCAGAGTGTTACATAACCCTTCTGTCCCTCAGTAAGCTGACGGCTATACTGAAGGTTCTTAATCGTGAACTGAGCCTGGGTGTTGATGGCTGAAGAAGCATCATCGGTAAGGTTCAGTTCCTCGACATAGAACTTGCCGTCTGCCTTTGTAGCCTTCAGTGTTCCATCTACATTTGCTACATACTTATGAAGAGTGCAGCTCTCGTTGCGGCAGCCCATGTGATAGATGTGACTGTCGGAGTCGAACTCAGGACTGGTTATAGTGGCAGATGCAACGTGAATCAATTCACTATCAGAAGAACTGTTGCTATATGAGGAAGTCGTTCCATCGCAGTAAGTGAACAATCCATGATATACAGTATTGCCCTTTGCAGCAACAAGCACAGGATAAGCATCAGCACCCAAGAGTTTCTGATACCAAACCAGTTCACCTTCTGATTTGCTTCCGTTGAGCAGGTAAGCCACTTCACCGCTCTTCAGCTGCTCAGCGGTGAATGCCTTGACCACGTCAGCTTCATTCACGCCTTCAGGATAGGTCAATGAGCCATCTCCGATAGCCTTGACAGCATTACCTGTCTGCTCAGTTTTATTGAAGGTCAGTTTAGCACTGCTGTTGTATGCCAAGATGCCAGAAGCGGTGCTGGAGGAATTGTTTATGTGTCCAACAAGGAGACCGGCACGCTCAGTATCAGAAGTAGCAGTAACATTACCAGTGCCAAGCACATTGTTCAGATTGCAACTTTGAGCATTTCCTATCAAGTTTCCGACATTTGAAGTTCCTGTTATATCGCCATAGTTGGCACAGTCTTTGATGGCTCCACTCTCGAAATAGCCAACTAAGCCACCGGCAGTATAACTTGATGCAGTTACATTTCCATAGTTGGCACAGGCGGTCATAGAATTACCATCTCTACTGTAGAAGCCAAAAAGACCGCCGACATCTTCTGTTCCTTGTACCGTGGCGTAGTTCACACAGTTGTAGGCGTTACCATCAAGATAACCTGCAATACCGCCTGTAAAGTCATTACCTCCTTTTATCTGGCAAGTATTTGATATTTTGATATTTTGAAGGGTGTTTCCATTTCCTGCATAACCAGCCAAAATTCCTATATTATTTTCCGTATTTGTCACATTTGCATTCTCAAAGGTTAGGTTCTTGATTGTGCTTTTATAGATTCTACCGAAAAGCCCCATATATGCTTGGGTTGCATTGATATAAAGGTTGGTGATGGTCTTGCCATTTCCGTCGAAAGTACCTACGTAACTCCAATCACTATTTCCAATAGGCTCCCAGCTTAGTTCTTTTAAGTTTTGAGACGCATCAGCCGCATGGCAGAAGTCCTTTAGGTCAATGACCTCAACATTATCTGCTATCTTAGCGCAGATTTCATAATTCCCGTCATTCACCGCATCACGGAACCATGCCAATTCCTCAGCTTTGGTGATGATGTAAGGATTGTCTACTTTGCCATCACCACTAGAAGGCTTGGAAGGCGTTTGCGCCCATGCCCCCCCCCATAAGGCATGAGGATAGCCATCACGAGCATCAGCATCGTGACGAGCCGATTCGATTTGTGTAATTGTTTCTTTTTCATACACGTTTTGTTATAAATGATTAATGTTAATATTTTGTCTTATATATCTGCTTGCCAGTTTATCGCAAAGATCAGGAGCTTTCCTCTATGATGGGATAGGCTTCGCTATCATGTCCATTGGATCATCAGAGCGAAGATCATTCCTGGAAACATAAGAGGCTTGCCTGTATGATGAACAGGTATGTCGGACAGCAAACCGGCATGGCTCCAATCTAGCAATCATGCTGCAAATATACAAAAAATAATTGAAATAAGGTGTCGCATTCCCATGCCTAGGTGTCGCATTCCTATCATTTAGGTGTCGCATTGGTGGGGGAATGCGACACCTGAAAGGGGCTATT
>ERZ791885.1293-NODE-1293-length-17059-cov-3.669901_pt1 | contig 17059 bp, 13 predicted proteins | sample MGYA00510159_ERZ791885 | MGnify/ENA primary metagenome ERZ791885 (study PRJEB30046, sample SAMN00792054) | human gut metagenome | study: EMG produced TPA metagenomics assembly of the A metagenome-wide association study of gut microbiota in type 2... | reverse complement strand
ATAACAAACGCCTAAAAATTCTTAACATTTGTGAAGATTTTGTGTATAAACTATTGCAAAATGTTGTATCTTGTGCTATATTCATATTAGAGTACTGTTTGAAAAATTATTATAAATTGGAGGAACTAAAAAGTGAAAGAAACATTCAAAAAGCTATTCGCATGCCTTATGGCTTTGATTATGGTGATGACTGTAACCCCATTCACAGCCGTTACCGCTTCGGCCGCTGAGGCAAAAAGCTCAAACATTGCGGAAACTGAGGCTAAATACAAAACGGCCCCATCAACAACCTTTACAGCCAAGAAGGGTATGAGTGAGGTCTCTTGGCTCAACAGCAGTGAAGTAACTACAACTGAAGGAACAACTTATAAGCAGTCTTTTGCTCCGTCATCAAATGTACTTTATTGGCCGAGCGCTTATGTGGGAACAACACCTAATCTTGATGAGGGTGCAAACAGACTTAATTTAAAAATGTTTTATCCGTCGGCAGTATTGCTCTGGGACGGTAAAACAGACGTTTATATGCCTATTATGGCACTTGCTCAAAATACACAAAAAAGCAATCCTTTGGCAATTGACCCCGGCAGAACAATTTTTTATGCGGCACCTTATGATTTGGAACGTTTAAACGCAGCTACATCTCCTGCTCACAGTACGGATTTTTATGCTGACGAATGGCGTGGTGTTACCGGTTCGAAAAATGAGAATTTTGCATTGACCAGATATTCTGACGGCTCAACTTTTGGATTTGCTGCTGAAGTATTAACCTCGTTTATTTTCAAAGGCGAAGGCGCAGGTAAATGCTATAATTTCGGATTATCCTGGGAAAATGACGCTGCAAGTTTTCTTCACGTTGACAGTGGCATAACATTTAATTCAAGCGGCTATTTAGCAAAAAAACTTTATTGGACAACTAATTCCTACAGCGACCCTGAAGAGTTTAATACGGCTAAGGATAATAATTCTTGGCAGTCAAGTGCTACGGTTTATGTAGTAAACTATGAGCCTGTTGCCGATGCTGCAAATGAAGCGGCAGAATATTTAAAAACTTTAGTTCAAACAGATTATACTCCCGATGCAATCAATGCATATTACGATGCTGTTGCGGCATTATATGATTTTGACCCTAACACTTATTTTGACCAAAATGACGGTAAATCCGCAACTGATGTTGAGGACATTGCTGTTCGTGTAGGTAAGTGCACAACAGAAATTAAAAAAATTGTCGATGATTATAATGTTGCAAAGCAAAATCTTGAAGACAGTAAGCAATACCGTATTTCGTTTACAGATGTAAACGGCAATCTTGTTGCTGACCACTACTACAAGGCTGGCGAAACCATTATTCAGCCAAAGCTTGATAGTGATAAGTTTATAAATACAGATCCTGAAGGTCATTATACTGCTTCTTATAAATGGCAGCCTGCAATTTCAGCTACAGCTACAGCTGATGTAAGCTATGTTGAAAAAGCAGTAATTCCTGTTAAAACACCGCATGCATATCCTGCAAATTATACTCCTGTATATCAAGATGGCAAATATGCACATACACGCAAATGTGCATTGTCTGATTGTGGTTATGTTGATTGGGCATATTGCACATTCGTAAAAGATGAAGAAAAATCTAAAGACGCAACTTGCACAACTGATGAAGTCCTTGTAAAGAAATGCTCGGTTTGCGGTCAGTCTTATACCGATAACGTTAATAATAAAAAGAAACTCAATCATGATATGCAGTTGGTAAAAACAGTTGCACCTACATGTGCCGATGAAGGCTATGATTTATATAAGTGCTCAAGATGTGATGTGACTGAAAAAAGAAATATTGTTCCTGCAATTTCCGGAAGTCACGATTGGCAGTTTACTAAAACCGTTGCCCCTACTTGCAACGAGAAGGGCTATGACCTTTATACATGCAAGAAATGTAAATCAACTAAAAAGGAAAATATTCAGCCAATCAATCCATCTAATCACAAATTTATAAAAACAAACACTGTAGCACCTACTTGCACTACAGGCGGCTATGACGTTTATACTTGTGAGCGTTGCGGTAAAACGGAGCATAGAAACGAAGTTCCGGCTATCGCAGGTGGCCATACATATCAGTTTACAAAGACCGTTGCTCCAACTTGCACAGAGCAAGGCTACGACATTTATACTTGTTCAAAGTGCGGCAATACCGAAAAGAGAAATGTAAAGCCGATTGATTCATCAAATCATAATTACACTGTAACGGTTGTCGCTCCGACTTGTACTGAAAAGGGATATACAAAACATACCTGTTCACGTTGCGGCAATACATATAATGATAATTACATTAACGCATCCGGCCATTCATTTACAAATTATGTTCTTGACGGCAACGCAACCTGTACTCAAGACGGCACGATGACAGCTAAGTGTGACAAATGTAACGAAACTAATACAATCACAGCTCCCGGTTCAAAACTCGGTCACGATTATGCGCAAACTGTTACTCCTCCTACTTGTGTTTCAGGTGGATACACAACTTACGTTTGCACAAGATGTAATGACACTTATGTAGGAAATTATGTCGATGCTATCGGTCATAGTTATAATAATGTTGTTACTCCTCCAACCTGTACGGCAGGCGGATATACAACGCATACTTGTGTAAGAGGCGACAGCACTTTTGTTGATTCTCAAACTTCGCCTCTCGGTCATAGCTATACTGCAACTGTAGTTGCCGCTACAACAACGTCACAAGGCTATACAGTATATACTTGTACACGTTGCGGTGTTAATTATGTAAGCGATTACACACCTGTATTGCCGACTCTTACTCCGAGTGAAGACAAAATTGCTAAAGAATACGGAGTCGATGCTAAAACAGCTCAGGAAATTAATTACATTTTTATCACTAATAATGTTTCAAGTGATACGGCTTCTTTGACCGAAAGCAAAATGACTGCTAACCCTCCTAAAGGCGACGGCGATTATAAAGGCTCAAAATTCGGACTTTTAAGAGCACAAACTACTAAACTTAAAAAGAACAGTGTTACCGTTAAATGGAATAAGGTTAAAAATGCAGACGGCTATATTGTTTACGGTGCTAAGTGCGGTGCCAAGAGTAAATATAAGGTTCTTAAGGTGGTTTCAGGTAAGACTACATCCTATACTCATAAAAAGCTTAAGAAAGGCACATATTATAAATATAATATCGTAGCATTTAAATATGTAAACGGTGTTAAGGTTACACTCGCTGCTTCTAAAAAGATTCACGCAACAACTCTTGGCGGTAAATACGGTGTAGCAAAGGCAGTTAAGCTTAATAAGAGTAAGGTAAAAATCAAAAAGGGCAAGACCTTTAAGATTAAAGCTTCTGAAATTAAGAAGGATAAGAAAATTAAAAGGCACAGAGCTATTTGCTATGAATCTTCAAATACTAAGATTGCCACAGTAAATTCAAAAGGCAAGATTAAGGCTAAGAAGAAGGGCAAATGCACAATTTATGTTTACGCTCAAAACGGTGTTTATAAGACTGTAAAGGTAACAGTTAAATAAAAATCAATAGTTTTGCAGAGGCGGTTGAAAAACTGCCTCTGTTTTTTATTTGACTACGAAATAAATATACCCACTATATGTTAAAAGGAGCAGTATTCCTTGCCATCTTTGGAATTTTTGCGTTATTATCGTCGGCAAAACCGCAATGCAAATAACTATAAGGCATATTTTCATATCCATACTTACGCTTGAGGCAGAAACGGCAAGTTCACCGCTCCCTCTTGCTATTGAAATTAATGAGCAAAGCGGAAGGATTAATGTTAAATCAATAATGTTTGCACCGAGTATGTTGCCTGCCGAAAGTGTTCCGGATTTCTTTTTGAGCGCCGACAGCGCCGTTACAAGTTCCGGCAGGGAAGTGCCTATTGCAACTGCAATTACGCTTATCACCCTTTGCGAAATGTGTAAGTTTTTTGCTATTTGAGTTCCTTGCGATACAAGAAGTCTTGCGCCTATAACTATTCCTATTGCGCCGAAAATAAATAAAACAGTACAAAGCACTTTTTCTTTTACTGTAAATGTTTTATCGTTTTCATCGTTTTTTACTTCTTTTTTTATGCTTTTTATGTTTTCAAAAATAAATACTGCAAATACTGATATTAAAAGCGTAACACCTAATGCGGACAAAAAATAATATTCTTTGCTTTCGCCTTTAAATTGTAATGTTTGTTTTTTTGTGATAACGCAGCCTATTATTAAAGATATAATTGCTAAAATCATTGAAATACCTTTAAAGAAAATGTCACGCCTTTTTATTTCAAAGGGCATAAAGGTTATGAAAAGTCCTAATATCAGTGCAGTGTTTGCCGTGACCGAGCCTATTGCATTGCCGACTGCCATATCGACGTTTTTGGTTACGGTTGCCTGAACGCTTACTATTATTTCAGGCAGAGTTGTAGCAATTGAAACGATTGTTGCGCCAATTATAAAATTAGGTATTTTAAGCATTTTTGCCGCTTGTGTTGCACTGTCTACAAAAATATCTCCGCCCTTGATTATTAAAAAAAGTCCGATAATAAAAAAGGTGTATGTAAAAATATTCGCCATATCTGTCCGCCTTAAAATTTAGTTGTGTTAAATGCTTATATATGTTATAATATTTCAGTTAATTAATATATGAGGTGACGTTATGTCTAAAAACAAAAAATTCACTCCTTTAATATTTATTCCTATTGCAGTGGCAGTATTCGTGTTAATCTTTCTTGCCGTAAGCGGTCATTTAACTAAAACCGAGGATATAAAAAAGCCTACTGCCGAAACCTCAATTTCAGTCGTTAATGATGAAACGACTGAGCCTACAAGCGCTAATACCGACGGTAAGGTTACTCTTTGCGCAGTTGGTGATAATCTTATTCACAACACCTTGATTGATGCAGGTAAGCAGGAGGACGGAAGCTACGACTATACTTGCCTTTATAAAAATATTGCTCCCGTTATTCAAAAATATGATATGTCCGTAATTGACCAGGAAACAGTTTTGGGCGGCTCTGAATTTGAATATACCGGTTATCCGGTTTTTAATTCTCCGCAAGAAGTTGGCGACGCTGCTATTAAGGCAGGTTTTGATATTTTCAATTGCGCAAATAATCATATTATGGATAAAGGCTCTCAGGGCGTTATGAATGAAATTAATTATTTCAAAAAGCAAAAGGATATTGTTTATCTTGGCATTAACGAGGACGAGCAGAGTTATAACACTGTTAAATATTATGTAAAAAACAATATAACATTTGCACTTCTTAATTATACCTATGGCACAAACGGCATTGACTTGCCAAGCGATAAGCCGTGGCTTGTTAATTTGATGAATAAGGACAAGGTTACTAAGGATATAAAAGAGGCAAGGGAAAACGCCGACGTTGTAATCGTGTTTCCTCATTGGGGGACGGAAAACAGCTTTGGTATATCTGATTATCAAAAGGAATATACCGAGCTTTTCAGTTCCCTCGGAGTTGACCTTGTTATCGGTTGTCACCCTCACGTTATTCAGCCGGTTAAAGAGGTTACTAATGACAAGGGACACAAAATGCTTGTCTATTATTCTCTCGGTAATTTCATTTCTCATCAAATTGAAATTGACCAACTTTGCGGTGGTATGGCAAGTGTTGATATTGAAAAGAAAAACGGCGAAATCACAATTGAGGGCAAATTTGTACCGATTGTAACTCATTACAGCAGAACTGACAGCGGCAAATTTACATTTGACGTCTATAAGCTGAGTGATTATAATGAAGAGCTTGCCTCCTCACATTCTCAAAAGGGCGGCACACCCGAATATTACAATAAGCTTGTTAAAAAGGTTGTGGATGAAAAATACCTCGATTTATCGAAATAGTCTATTTTTTGTCATTTTGTATAAAAACTTTTAACGTGAATTATTGCTCATGTAGTAAATTGACAAAATTGTATAAAATCGTTGACAAACGTAAATTTGCTGACTATAATGAAATTGTAGTAAGAACAAAGGCGTTCCGAGTGAATTCGGAGCGCCTGTTTTTTTGCTTTATTTTATTGAAACAAATTCTTAAGAGAGGAGTATTTACTATGAGTAAGTACACAAAGGAAGAAATCCTTAAAAGCGCACAGGAAAACGGCGTAGAATTTATCAGACTTCAGTTTACAGACGTTTTCGGCATTATGAAAAACGTTGCTATCACAAGCTCACAGCTTGAAAAAGCACTTGATAATGAGTGTATGTTTGATGGCTCGTCAATTGACGGCTTCGTAAGAATCAACGAAAGTGATATGTATCTTCATCCTGATTATGATACATGGACAATTTTCCCTTGGAGAAAGCACCAGAACGCTCAGACAGCTCGTCTTATTTGCTCTGTTTATTGTGCAGATAATAAGACTCCGTTCCTTGGCGACCCAAGAAACGTTCTTCAGAAGGTTATGAATGAAGCTGCTGAAATGGGCTATAGCTTTAACGTAGGTCCTGAATGTGAGTTTTTCCTCTTTAAGCTTGATGAAGACGGTAATCCGACAACTACAACAGGTGATGAGGGTGGTTACTTTGACCTTAACCCAATCGACCATGGCGAAAACTGCCGTCGTGATATTTGCCTTGCTCTTGAGGAAATGGGATATACAATTGAAGCATCTCACCATGAGGTTGCTGAGGGACAGCACGAAATTGATTTCAAATTTGATGAGGTTATGACAAGTGCTGACCGTGTAATGACATTTAAGCACGTTGTTAAAACTTATGCTACAAAGCATGGCCTTCACGCAACATTTATGCCAAAGCCGATTTACGGTATTAACGGTTCAGGTATGCATACTAATATGTCGCTTATGACTAAAAATGCTGAGGGCAAAACAGTTAATGCTTTCTATGATTCTGAAAGCGAAGACGGTCTCAGCGATGTCGCTCATTACTTTATCGGCGGACTTCTTAAGCACGTTAAAGGTATTGCCGCTTATTCAAACCCGACTGTAAATTCATATAAGAGACTTGTACCGGGCTATGAAGCTCCTACTTATATCGTTTGGTCAGCATCTAACCGTTCTTGTCTTGTTCGTATTCCTGCCGCAAGAGGTATGGGTACTCGTGTTGAACTTCGTTGTCCTGACCCAACCTGCAATCCATATCTTGAAATGGCACTTTGCCTTGCAGCCGGTCTTGACGGAATTAAAAACAAAATTACTCCTGCTCCGGCAGTAGATTATAATGTATTTGACCTTTCAAATGAAGAACTTGAAGAAAAAGGTATTGATTGTCTTCCAGGCTCACTTGAAGAGGCTGTTAAGGCTTCAGAGGCTGACCCATTTGTTAAGGAAACAGTAGGCGAGCACGTATTCAACGCATACACAGAAGGCAAGAAGGCTGAATGGGACGAATACAGAACAAAGGTTTCACAGTGGGAAATCGACAGATATATGGTTAATTATTAATTTTTACTTAACCCTCTCTTATGGCATTTATGCCATTTAGCCAAGCCGATATCATTTCGGTGTCGGTTTGGCTTATTTTTTCAGCACAATGGGGTGCGACAATGCAATTGCATTTGCCGCACCCCGTTTTTTTTATTTCTTTTTGTCATTACAAACTATATAATTTGAGGAGGAAGAATAAATGGATATAACATCTATTCTTGAAAAGGTCGACAGCGAAATGTTCGGCATCTGGTTTTTGATTGGTGCGGCTCTCGTTTTCTTTATGCAATGCGGTTTTGCTATGGTTGAAACGGGATTTACACGTGCAAAAAATGCGGGTAATATTATAATGAAAAATCTTATGGATTTTTGCATCGGTACTCCGATGTTTATATTGCTCGGTTTTGGTCTTATGATGGGTGAAGAGGTCTTAGGCGGCTTTTGCGGTATGCCGACCTTAGGCGTTTTCAAAAATTATCAAAACTTTGATTGGTCAAACTTTGTGTTTAATCTTGTGTTCTGTGCTACAGCGGCAACTATTGTTTCCGGTTCAATGGCGGAGCGTACAAAGTTTTCAAGCTATTGTATTTATTCGGCAGTAATTTCTGCTGTTGTTTATCCAATCGAGGCAGGTTGGATTTGGAATTCAAACGGTTGGCTTGCTAATCTTGGCTTCCATGATTTTGCAGGCTCTTGCGCTATTCATACGGTAGGCGGTATAACTGCATTTATCGGCGCAATTATGGTCGGTCCCCGTATCGGTAAATATGTTGAGGATAAAAAAACAGGCAAAAAGGTAGCAAAGGCAATTCCCGGTCACTCACTTACTCTCGGCGCACTCGGTGTATTTATCCTTTGGTTTGGATGGTACGGTTTCAACGGTGCAGCAGCAAAGAGCGGACCTCAGCTTGCTTCTATCTTTTTAACAACAACATGTGCACCTGCTATTGCAACTTGTGTAACTATGATTTTCACTTGGATTAAAAACGGTAAGCCAGACGTTTCAATGTCGCTTAATGCTTCACTTGCAGGTCTTGTTGCAGTAACAGCAGGATGTGATGTTGTCGATGCTCTCGGTTCTTGCCTTATCGGTGCGGTTTCCGGTATCCTCGTAGTTGTTGCTGTTGAATTTATTGATATTAAGCTTAAGGTCGATGACCCTGTAGGTGCCGTGGCAGTTCACTGTGTAAACGGTATGTGGGGCACAATTGCAGTTGGTCTTTTCGCAACAACTTCTGTTCCGGGCAACGATTCGTTTAAAGGTCTTTTCTACGGCGGCGGTTTCTCGCTTCTCGGCAAGCAACTTTTAGGTCTTGTTTGTGTTGCAGCTTGGACAATTGTTACAATGACAATCGTATTCCTTATTATTAAGAAAACTAACGGACTTCGTGTATCTGAGGATGAAGAAATCAAGGGTCTTGACGCTACAGAACATAATCTTCCGTCAGCTTATGCAGACTTTATGCCGGCTATGGCATTTGCTACATCGTCATCAATTAAAGCTTCTGCCCCTAAGGCAAGTGTTCCGGCTTCGCCTCTTGCACCTGTTGAAAAGGCAGTTGAGGTTGAAACTTATACAACTAAAAAATCGCCTGAGCTTTCAAAGGTAGTTATGATATTTAATCCTGCCAAGTTTGAAGATGTCAAAACTGCTATGAATTCGATAGGCGTCACCGGAATGACCGTAACAAATGTAATGGGTTGCGGTATTCAAAAGGGCCATATCAGAAAATATCGTGGTATTGAAATTGAAGAAATGAATCTCAATCCAAAAATGAAGCTTGAAATGGTTGTTTCGGCAGTGCCTGTTGAAAAGGTTGTTGAAACTGCAAGAGACGTTCTTTATACAGGTAATATCGGTGACGGTAAAATCTTTATATATGATGTGGAGGACGCCGTAAAGGTTCGTACAGGCGAGCGTGGATATGACGCTTTGCAGGGCGAAGATGATGTTTAATACTTGTTTAATTTAATCTTTCACAAATATTTGTATTTGTTATTTTCTACCTAAAAAAAGCAGGATTGCAATTGCAGTCCTGCTTTTTCTATTGCATAAATATAATATGGTATTCATTAGAATACGCATAAGTATACAGCAATGTTAACAAATACTGTGATATTATACATAAATAAAGCGAAAAATTGCTTTAATTTTGTAATTTGTATAATTGACTACAGTGCATTATTTATTGTAAAATTAATTTAACGGTGATATTTAATGAACATAATGTTCATAAATTTTATATTATCATTTCTATTTAACTTAAGGAGAGGATATTATGTTGAAAGAGGGAGAAATCAGGATTCCGTCAGGCTGTGCCATTGCCGCAATAATCGACAGAAAAGGCAATCGTATCAACGGTTCGGAAATTATTAAATCTATCGCTCTTATGCATGACAGGTCTAACGGTCTCGGCGGCGGCTTTGCGGCTTACGGCATTTACCCTGAACACAAAGACGAATACGCAATTCACGTTTTCTATGATTCTAACGAAGCAAAAAAACAATGTGAGGATTTTCTTTTTAGGCATTTCAATATTGATGTTGCTGAAAGAATACCTACCCGTCAGGTACCGAGTATTGAAAAAGGACCTGATATTTGGAGATATTTCGGCAAGGCTAACCGTGTTCGTATGAAGGATGCACGTCAGGATGAACTTGAATATGTTGCTCAGTGCGTAACCAAGGTTAACAACGCTATTGACGGCGCATACATTTTTTCAAGTGGTAAAAATATGGGTTGTTTTAAAGCGGTAGGATATCCTGAGGATGTCGGCGAGTTTTATATGCTTGACCAATATGAGGCGTATATTTGGACTGCTCACGGCAGATTTCCAACCAACACCCCCGGCTGGTGGGGCGGTGCTCATCCGTTTAATATTCTTGACTGGTCAATCGTTCATAACGGCGAAATTTCTTCTTATGACACTAACCGCAGATATATCGAGCAGTTTGGCTATATTTGCACAATGCAGACAGATACCGAAGTTATCACTTATCTTTTTGACCACCTTTTGCGCCATCATAATCTTCCTATCGAGGTTGCCGCTGATGTTCTTACAGCGCCGGAATGGGAGGAGATAGATAAAATGGACGATGACAGAAAGGAATATTTCACAAATCTTCGTTCAATTTATAACGGCGCTCTCGTAAACGGTCCTTTTTCCGTAATTCTCGGTTCTAATAAAGGGCTTCTTGCTATTAATGATAGGCTTAAGCTTCGTTCGCTTACTGCGGCAACAAAGGGCAATAGGGCATATTTTGCTTCTGAGGAATCGGCTATCAGAATTATTTGCCCTGACCCTGAAAAGGTATGGTCTGTTTCAGGCGCCGAGCCTGTATTTATTCCGCTCGAAATTGATGATGAGGAGGTTGAGGACTGATGATTAATTATATTCCACGTAAATTTACTGTCATTCGTGATAAAGAATTATGTATTAACTGCGGCTGTTGTGTTCGTCAGTGCTCAAACGAATGCCACTATTTTGATGAGAACGGCAAAACCGTATTGGTTAATTCAAAAAATTGCGTTGCGTGTCACAGGTGTGTTGACCTTTGTCCTACAGGTGCGCTTCGCATAGAAAAATATGTTTGCGATTATCGTGATAATGCAAACTGGACTCCTACTTATCAGCAAGAAATTTGCCGTCAGGCAGATACAGGCTCTGTTCTTCTTTCGGCAATGGGTAATCCTAAACCATATCCTATTTATTGGGATAGAATCTTGCTTAATGCATCACAAGTAACCAACCCGTCTATCGACCCGCTTCGTGAGCCTATGGAAATTCGTACTATTTTAGGTCGCAAGCCTAATAAGCTTGAGGTTGAAAGAAAGGGTAAATCAATTACTAAAATGCCGCCTCAGGTTATGCTTGAAACACCTATAATGTTTTCTGCTATGAGTTTTGGCTCAATCTCTCTTAATGCTCAAAAATCGCTTGCAATGGCGGCTGTTGAGCTTGGAACGCTTTTTAATACAGGCGAAGGCGGACTTCATCCTGATTTGCGCTCCTTTGGCGATTATGCAGTTGTTCAGGTCGCTTCCGGTCGTTTTGGTGTTCATAAGGATTATCTTAATAATTCTAAATTTATTGAAATCAAAATCGGTCAAGGTGCTAAGCCGGGTATCGGCGGTCACCTCCCCGGTGAAAAAGTTAATGTAGAGGTATCAAATGCACGTATGATTCCTGAGGGATCAGATGCTATTTCTCCTGCTCCTCACCACGATATTTATTCTATTGAGGATTTGCGCCAGCTTATTTGGTCGCTTAAGCAGGCAACTCATAATAAAAAGCCTGTTTCCGTTAAAATTGCCGCAGTACATAATGTTGCCGCAATTGCTTCCGGTGTTGCAAGAGCAGGTGCGGATATTGTTGTAATTGACGGTTTTAGGGGCGGTACGGGTGCCGCACCTACAAGAATAAGAGATAATGTAGGTATTCCTATTGAACTTGCACTTGCAGCAGCTGACCAAAGGCTTCGTGACGAGGGTATTCGTTCAACTGTTTCTCTTGTTGCTGCAGGTTCGTTCCGTTGTTCATCCGATATTGTTAAAGCAATTGCTCTCGGTGCAGATGCTTGCTATGTTGCTTCTGCTCCCCTTATTGCAATGGGCTGCCATATGTGCCAAACATGTAATACCGGTAAGTGTAATTGGGGTATTGCTACTCAGCGTCCTGACCTTACACGTCGTCTTAATCCTGAAATTGCACATAAAAGGGTAATCAATTTAATAAACGCTTGGAATCACGAAATTAAAGAAATTATGGGCGGTATGGGTATCAACTCTATTGACTCGCTTCGTGGTAACAGACTTATGCTTCGTGGTATCGGTCTTAGTGATAAAGAACTTGAAATACTCGGTATTAAGCATGCCGGCGAATAAGGAGGGCATAGATATGAAAAAAGTTTTCGCAAGAGAAGAACTTTGCATAAACTGCCGCCTTTGCGAGGTTTATTGCAAAACAGCTCATTCAAAATCTAAAGACGTAGTTAAAGCATATAAATCGGAAAATCCTGAACCTGTAAGCAGAATTTCTGTTTTCGGCGATAAGGTCGCTTCCGTTGCAGTCAATTGCCGCCATTGTGATGACCCTGCATGTGTTAAGGCTTGTATTACAGGCGCAATGACTAAGGATAAAAAAACAGGCATTGTATCTGTTAACGAGGATAAGTGCATAGGCTGTATGACTTGTCTTGCAGTTTGCCCAATCGGTTGTATTAAGCAGGGCAATATTGCATATAAGTGTGACCTTTGTCAGGGCGAAGAACCGGCTTGTGTTAAAAACTGCCCTAATAATGCTTTGCTCTGGCTTGAGGTAGGAGGTGCTAAATAATGAATTATGTTATTGTAGGCGCTTGCGCCGCAGGTCTTGCTACTGCTGAGGCTGTCAGAAAAGCCGATGCCAAGGGTAATATCACAATGCTTACAGAGGAGGCTTATTTCCCGTATTCACGCCCTTCTATCAGCTATTTTCTTAAGGGCAAGGTTAAGGAAAGCGATATGGCTCTTCGTAAGCCGTCTTTTTACAAAACAAATAATATAAATGTTATTACAAACGCTAAGGTAACCTCTATTGACAGAAAAAATAAAACTGTTAAGGTCGGCAAAAAATCATATCCTTATGATAAGCTTTGCCTCGCAACAGGCTCAAAGCCGTTCGTGCCTCCTATGGAAAATGTTGAGGGCAAGGAAAATGCGGTTACATTTCTTGATTTAGCTTCTGCAAAGGAACTCAAGTCTCTTGCAAATGAAAACACAAAAGCTGTTGTAATCGGTGCAGGTCTTATCGGTATGAAAGCTGCCGAGGGTCTTGTTAAAATATGCAAAAGCGTAGATGTTGTTGAACTTGCACCGAGAGTTTTACCGTCAATTCTTGATAAAACTTCTGCACGTCAAGTTAAAAAGCATTTGGAAAATAACGGCATTAAATTTCATTTGGAAAATACTGTTGTTAAGGCTCAATCAAAGGGTAAGCATATTACAGGTGTAACTCTTAAAGACGGCAAAACATTAAAATGCGATTTGCTTGTTCTTGCAGTCGGTGTAAGACCTCAGTGTGAACTTGCCGAAAGCGCAGGGCTTGAGGTGAACAGGGGTATTATTACCGATATTCACACTATGCAAACGAGCGATAAGGATATCTATGCGGCAGGTGACTGCACCGTATCTGTTGATATGCTTGACGGCTCAAAAAAAATTATTGCTCTTTGGCCTAACGCAGTGCAGCAGGGCAGAGTTGCCGGCTATCAAATGGCAAGTGAAAGCAATACGGTAGACGGTACTTATTCTGTAAACGCTATTGACTTTTTCGGCCTTCGTATTTGCACCTGCGGTCTTATCAATGCTCAAGGTGAGCAATATTTTGATAAAATTAAATCTGACGGCGATGTATATAAAAGGCTTGTATTTGAGGGCGACAGGCTTGTAGGCTTTGTTCTTATCAATTCAAGCGAAAATGCAGGAATTTATACAAATCTTATTTCAAATAAGGTTGAACTTTCTACTCTTGAAGGCGATATTATGGAAACACCGTCAATATTTTTGTTTGATAAGGATACAAGAATTCAAAAGCTGAGAGGAGGCATTTTGTTATGATTATCGAAGCAGGACTTACTCGATATGAAGCAGTAAATAAGGAAATTGAAAAGCAACTTGAAAAGCAAAATAAGGTTACTGTTAAAGAGGTCAACGGTCAGCGTTATATCGGTTGTGCTCTTGATGAGGGCAAAACAATTGAGGTTTACGGCACTCCGGGTAACGATATGGCTTGCTATTTAAACGGCGGCAGGGTTGTTGTTTTCGGAAATTGTCAGGACGCAGTCGGCAATACAATGGGCGGCGGCGAAATTGTTGTCCACGGTCACTCCGGTGATGCTATGGGTTACGGTATGCGTGACGGCCAAATTTATATTCGTGATAACGTTGCTTGTCGTGGCGGTATTCATATGAAAGAATTTAGGCAAATGCGCCCTGTTCTTGTTATCGGTAAAAATGCCGGCTCGTTTCTCGGCGAATATATGGCGGGCGGCACTATCGTATTGTTGGGCCTTGATATGAAAAGGGGCGAAAAGCTTTTCGGTACTCATTGCGCATCCGGTATGCACGGCGGCAAAATCTTTGTCCGTGGAACATTTCCTAAAGAAAATATTTCTCAGAATATTAAGGTTCAGGCTCTTGATGATGATGATAAAAAAGAACTTGACGAATATATTAAAAAATATTGCAAGTATTTTAATAAGGATTATAATGAAATTATGCAAAAGCCGTTTAAAAAGCTCGTTGCGGCAACATCACGTCCTTATGCAAATCTCTATACACCTAATTGATAAAAGCTACATTTTAAGGGATAGATTTCTTAGCGAAATCTATCCCTTAAAAAATTTAAACTATAAAGTTTGTTTTAAGTTCTAATTTAATCATAAATCTAAATATTTCAATTGCCTTTCAAGTGTTATTGAAAAATAAAAATTTGAAAAGAGTTAGATAGCAACAAAAAATAATAGCCACCGACTAAACCGGTGGTTATCATTTTGCAATCTTAAATTATATAATTATGCATATTTTTCCCAAATAGGGCAATGACGATAACTATCACCGTCTTTACAAACATGCTCAACATGGGCATCGCCCCAATCCCATCTTTTATCGCATAAATCACAACGATAGCAATTATATTCTCCACCATCATATTGAATATGTAAACAGGACATAATTAACATTCCCCTTTCTGTTTATTATCACAATAAGGAGTATTTTTGACTCCTTTTTCTTGTAATTTTGCAACAAATTTATCTAATGGCATTTTAAAAAGATTATGAAACCATTTGTATTTTCCAAATAATTTCACTGCTGTCGGACTAATTGAATAATATAATTTTATAAAAATTCTTCCAAATAAATTTTTTTTAAGTGTATAATCTCTAAATCTTCTTAATGTCCAGACTTCGGGACAATCATATGAACCGTAAACGCATGTTGCGACATAGCAACCATCAGATGATTTTTTTTCGTTTTTATTATTTTCTGCATTTGGCAAAGAATTTTCATAACTATTCTCTTTTTCGATTTTTTCGACGATATCTTTTATTTCATCTTCTGAAATATTGTATCCCATAGTATTTGCTTTTTTAAAATATTTATAAGCTTTTTCTTTATCTATGAATTGGTCGGCAGTTGTATAAATCATACCAAGTTCATAATTAGCGTTCACTTGATACCAATCATCTAATGAATAAAATTCTGTGTTTTTTGGTGTAGGCTGAATATTTGCTATTTTTTCAAAATATTCAATGGCCAATTCATAACTTTTAAATTCTTCGCTTTTTTCATAGATTGAAGCGGCAAAATAACATGCAATTACAGTCATACCGTAGCTGAATGATTCTTTAAGAAAGTCAACCGCTTCGCTATACATTGATTGATAATAATACACACTTGCTAATTGAGCTTTTACATAAGCTAATTTTAAATTTAGCGTAACAATAGCTTCATTAGTTGTTTTGTCTGCATATAATTCTAATGAATTCTCAATAACCGCAGTTGCCAGTTGTAAATTAGTTATTGCTCGTTCAAAATTTTGCGTTTGTATATATGCATCACATAAATCGATAAGCGGACGCACATCCATTGATATCAAATTTAATGAATTGCTATCTAACATCCAGTTTGAAACAAAGGCGATTGTTTTTTCGTAATCGCCGGCTCTGTTATATAATCCTGGTAGCTCAAACTTTATGCCAACTGCATTATACTTATTATCAAGTAATTCTCCATATAAAATACTATCATGTAAATTATATTGCGATTTTGCTTCGGCAAATTTTTCGTTAACAAAATCTACTTGTTCTTCAAATGACAAATTTTCAATATTTTTTAACACTTCTTCTTTAGCAATCATTATATAATTCTCCTTAAACGGTATTAGTGAGATATCACTAATACTATTATATACAAATAATATCTATAAGTCAACAACAAAATAGTGATAAATCACTAACTAATGTTGTTTTAGTGATTTATCATTAAAAAAAATCGTATTTATGAGGTGACTTATGGGAATTTATAGTACTGTTGTAGATAGAATGAATGAACTGATTAAAGAAAGAAATATTACTCCAAATGGGCTAAGTTATCTTTCCGGTGTTTCCCAATCAACAATTAAAAGTATTTTAAACGGTGAAAGCAAAAATCCCGGAATTGTAACAATAAAAAAATTGTGTGATGGATTAGAAATTTCAATAGTAGATTTTTTTAACACTGATGATTTTGCACAACTTGAACAAGAATTGAAATAATCTATATAGATATATCATTAGACAATGGCCAAAATAAGAGCCAAATCAATTAAGATTTGGCTCTATATCAATGGTTGCGGGAGTAAGACTGCGTCGTCACAAACTCCATATCGTTCAAAATAACTTTTTTATTATTTGAGTTAAAGTTATTTATCACTCATTGCGTTGTTCCTCCTTTTCCCAAAAAGCTTACGCTTTTCGGGAGCCCTGAAAGTTCGAGTCTTAAAAATTCATAACGATAAAAAACAGACACCATAAATAGGTGTCTGTTTTTCTATGGTTGCGGGAGTAAGACTCGAACTTACGACCTTCGGGTTATGAGCCCGACGAGCTACCAACTGCTCCACCCCGCGATATT
>ERZ791885.1284-NODE-1284-length-17193-cov-2.794842_pt1 | contig 17193 bp, 13 predicted proteins | sample MGYA00510159_ERZ791885 | MGnify/ENA primary metagenome ERZ791885 (study PRJEB30046, sample SAMN00792054) | human gut metagenome | study: EMG produced TPA metagenomics assembly of the A metagenome-wide association study of gut microbiota in type 2... | reverse complement strand
GATACATTGACTGCGGTATTTTATTTTGCCAACAACAGTTCGCTTCTGATGCGGGAGTACCGCACCAACCAGGCCGAATTGAATAAACTGGAAGAAATACTCCGGGATATAACGGTTAGCTCCGCACTGGATTCCATTGTCATCGAAGGAAGCTCGTCCCTTATCGGATCGTTCCGGACCAATTCACGCTTATCGTACGAACGTGCCATGGCGGTAAGAAGTCATATCCGATGGAAATTCCCCGATGTGGAGTTGAATGAACAGAAAATATTTATAAAACCGTCGGTTATCAATTGGGGCTACCTTTTCGAACAGGTCCGACTTGACAGGATGGTTCCATACAGGGATGATCTTCTGCGCATACTTTCGATGCCGCTTGATGAAGAATCGAAGTTCATTCAGATAAAGCGTCTGGGCGGCGGCGCAACAGAGAATTACCTGACACGCAACTTTGCAAGGCTTATGCGGTCGGGAACAAGCGTTGTATTCTACTTAAAGGAAGAAAATCCCGAAAAAGCACAGCAACAGGAAGAGTTTGTCACAGTACCCGTCCCGCCAGACAGTACCGCGATAGAAACGACTATTGATTTTCCCGGGCAGGTGGTGGTGCCGGAAGCTGGCACTGATCCGGTAAACGATCCGAGCGACACCTTGTCAATCCCATCGTTGACGACAATGGCACGCAAGCCGCTTTTTGCGATAAAAACCAACCTTCTGTACGATTTAGGAGCTGCGGTCAATGCCGGTATCGAAATACCTATGGGGCAGCGCTGGTCATTGGCTACGGAATGGGTGTTCCCGTGGTGGCTTTGGGAAAAAAAACAACACGCCCTGGAAGTGCTGAACGGGAACCTGGAATTGCGTTACTGGTGGGGTGAGCGTACAGGACGCAGTCAAATGACGGGATGGTTTACGGGTCTATATGCGGGCGGTGGTTATTATGATGTGGAATGGAAGACAAAAGGATATCAGGGCGAGTTTGTTTCAGCGGGTATTACCGGAGGTTTTGCCCACAGCATCAGCAAAAACTGGCGGATGGAGTATTCGCTCGGTTTAGGATATATGGGAAGCAAGTACAGGGAATACACTGCCAAAAAATGCGGAGAGGACGATCAGTGGCACCTTATTCTCAAGAACCGGGGGAACTTCCACTGGGTTGGTCCGACCCAATTGAAGGTATCCCTGGTATGGATGATTAACCGCGGTTACCGCAAGTAAGAAAGCGAATAATGAAACGCATATACAATGAATATACAGTATTGATGCTGGCCGTCGCACTGCTCTTCAGCAGTTGCCGCCGCCCTATTGAAGAAGTGGTGGGTCTGCGTGCCGTTATCCCCATGGGAACGCTGTGGGAGAAAGCCGGTATAGCCCCGCAAAACGTAACCGCATTGTTTTACAGCAAAAATGACGGCAAATTGGTTCTGGAACACCGGTTTGAAAACAGCGCCAACCGGATACAGACCTATGCCTATGTGCCCGAAGGGGCCTACACGGTTGTCGTTTTCAATGAGATCCGGGGACAGCTATATGGGGTCGGTATACGCGGATATGAGAATCTGTCGACACTCGAAGCGTACGCCACGATCAATTCCAACCCCACCGTACCGTTAAGGTCGGGCGATGTTCCGTACGTTTACGAACCGGATATCCTGGCTTCGGTTACGGTACGTGATTTCGAAGTGAGTTGTGCAATGGTCAGGTATACCCAGAATCCAGAAGGGCAGACGCCTTCTCCGGGGATGCAGGAATCCATCGAAGCCCTGGTAGGATTGATACCCGAACGTAAGGTGCACGAATTGAATGTCACTGTCCATGTGGAGGGTTTGAATAATGCTCGTATGCCGGCACTGATCGATTTGAACGGGATGGCGGGGGCCTATAATTTCAGCGGGGACAGGAGTACACTGCAGGCCGTTAGCCAGCAGTTCACCATAAACAACAGAACCTATAACCCCGGCTCGACCACGGCAGGTACGATTTCAACCACTGTCCGCACGTTCGGGATCCCGGGCCAACAGCCCTCGTCGCTTACTCCCCAGCCCGACCGTCAGATCGCAATGGACTTTTTCTTCATCTTGAAGGACAGGGACCGGACCGTTGTGCACCAGCAGGCGAATGTTACCGGGCTGATCCGGTATCTGCCGGGGCAGCATGGGGCGACGGCTCTCGAAGTGGAGGTGGACTTGCCCGAGCGGCTGCTCGATGTGGAGCCCGAGGGAGGAGGTTCCGGTTTTGACTCGGAGCTTATCGATTGGGATGTGATAGATGTACCCTTAACATCGAAATAAGATAGTGGTTATCAATAAATAATATTGTTTAAAACGTGATAAAGTAGAAAAAAGCGATTACCGACCGGACAGGGGAATACTCCTAATTTTCACCTTTGCAAGGCGAAAGTGAAAATAAAGAAAACGAAATTTTAAAAGATTAGCGAACAACACATAATTCGAATCAAAATGAAAAAAATCTTAATGGCTTTGGCCGCGGCAGCCATATTAGCAGGCTGTTCGAAAAACGAACAGGAAAACGTTGACGGATTCACTCCGAAGCAGATCAAATTTACCAACCTTAACGACAAATTGACCCGTGCCGCAAACGATGGGAACGATCCTTACCGGGTTTATGCAGCCTGGAGTGGTGGGACAGGCTGGTTTATCAACGATCAGGTAAGCGCAAGCGATGTCCCCAGCGGTGGCCCTTACTACTGGCCCGCTTCCGGCAGTGTGGATTTTTACGCATGGGCTCCGGCAGACGTTGCGGCGACCGGAGCGTATCCGGCTCTCTCAATCGCCTATGAAGTTCCAGCAAATGCCAACAAGGATTTTACCATTGCCGCTCCTCAACTGGGCCTGACTTCCGGCACTGTAGGTTTGGCTTTTTCCCATATGTTGGCCAAGATCACCGTTACAGCCCAATTGCATGATGACTTGTCAGATGCTGGCTACCAACTCAGCACAACAGGGCTTACTGCCAGTCTGGATGTTCAATCGACAGGAGGAACAATCGATCCGACGGCCACTACTCCCGCATGGGCCTCTCCTAATTCAACGTCTGCAACCTATGCAGGAGCAGCTTCTTACATGATTATGCCGCAAAGTTCGGTAGGATGTAAAGTGAAGATTACAGCCGGCATAACGATAACGAAAAACGGAACCACAATCTACAGTGGCGATCTGCAGCAGTATACGATTGCGACTGGCAATATCCCCGCCGATGAGTTCGAAAAAGGCAAGCATTATTTGTTGAAGATGATTATTGACGCCGATTCGCACGGCGGCGGAACGGATCCGATCTTCAATATAATCGAATTCGAGTCTTCCATTGCTGAAGATTGGACTGCTGTGACGCCCGATCCCGAACTTCCCCAGCCATAAATAAAGGAGACGTTTTGGTAACACAGGCCGGAAGAGGGTGATACCTCTTCCGGTCACTAAAGATTTAAAAATAGACACGGTTATGAATACTATCCGATTTATAATAATAAGCTTGACCGCAACTGTTGCAGCTGTGTCCTGTACTAAAAACGAAATGGAAGGCTACGGGTACGGTGACGGCAGGATCGGTTTCATTGGTAACCCGGGTGATGCCTTCACCCGCGGAATGCCGGTGGAATCGGTAGCGGACATCCCGGATATGGGAGTATTTGCATATTATACCGGTAACGGAACCTCCAATAACTGGGCGGCGAACGGAGCGACAGCGACCCCTGATTTTATGAATAACGTGAAGGTTTCCCACAACAGCGGCTCCTGGACCTACGACAATCCGGCCTACTGGCCTCAGGCCGCAGATGCGAATATCAGCTTTTTCGCCTATTCGCCCCACGCTGCCGCTGCTAACGGGATAACTCTAAATGTTACTACAGGCATTCCGACCATCAGCTATACCGTTCCCACGAACTGCTCCGACCAGCCTGATCTAATGGTTTCGGCTCTTGTGGCGGACCGCAACAAAACCAATAACGGCTCTGCACCTGTCAATTTTCAGATGAGGCACGCCCTGACATGCATCGGATTCAAGGCTTCCGGCAACGGACAGCAAATCACTAAGCTTGAAATACAGGGAGTTAAGATCGACGGCATCTTGACAACCAATGCTGACGGAACATTCTCATGGAATATCGCTTCCTCCTCCACAGGAAATTTCGAAGCCACGGTGGATACGGATGTATACCTGGATCCTTCGTCGCAGCTGGTCAATACCGGCGGCGGTTACTTGATGATGATTCCGCAGACTCTCCCGACCGGCGCCAGGCTGATCGTGGGTGTCGATGACGGGCGTCCGGATGTTGAGTTCGACCTGAGCGGAATTACATGGTCGCCCGGGCAGCGTATCAATTACAGTTTATCCGTATCCCCCGATGCCATCATTATGCTTACCCCGGAAAAAATCGTTCTTCCGCCTATGGGAGGGTTCTCGCAGTTCAACGTGATCGTGCAAAACGAGTCTCCCAAGGCCTGGACCATAGCGGGCACCAATTTCTACATCTGTGACAACCTCGCCGACCTGCAGGGCTGGGCGGCCGGAACGCTTACTGCCGCCAATGTGAAAAACCTGGACGGAACCATTCCGGTCATTGGCTCTTACAGCGGATCGGGAACGACGACGCTCTATGCATGGAAACCCACCTCTAACAACAGTACGACGAACGAAATAACGGGGACTATTGTCAATACGGACGATACGGACATAAAAATCAACCTTGTGCAACTGCCCGACTATGCGTCATCAGTGATACACGCCAGCTATATCCACGATCAATACGTCGGAGCATACTGGAAAAACAATCAGAAAGGGGAGCGTATCATACGCATACCTGTCAGTTCATCATTGCTCGCGGGAAGCTGGGATGCATCGGTATTCTGGCTGGGCGACGGATGGAGCGCGGGTGATATCGTATTCAGTACGGAGGATTCCGACGATGCGGGCATAACCTATAACCGCAGCACTGAAACTCCGGCCGATATGCTTTTGCCGGCCAATGACGCCACTTTCATCGTTTCCGGGCATTTGTCTTCGGCCTCAGGAAGCGTTGTCAGCGGAACCGGCAACTATATTTCTTTCCGCATAGGCCTGACCTCCACCTATACGCCTACCACTGCCGTCCCTGTCCGCTATGCTTTGGTGTTGCTGCGTTACGGGTCTCCCCAAAAATATCATGTAATATTTATACGGCAGGGGGAAGAGGCCGACTACCTGATGTACCCTGGCGATGGCGGTCGCGGTCTATCGGCTGTGCGTTTTTCCGCCTACAATGCCACGGCATCAGATATGGCCAATTCCAGTATTTATACCGATATCCTGGGAAATCTGTCGAATGCCGCGTTCACGGATTATCCTTCACAGGCCGGAGCGCTCTATCAATGGGCACCTCTTATCTACCCGCGGCGCGCTTATAATGCCGACATTACGACGGTACCGACAGGGTGGTTGTCTCAAACAAACCCAAACTTTTGGGAGAGTATAAAAAATACATACGAAACTTGCCCCCCGGGGTACCGCCGGCCGAACGACGGTTCGACTTCTGCAGTCGCGTTGAATAACTCGGCATCAAATATATCCAATTCGGAGATCAGGCAATCTTTGTACGCCAACCCTCCCATTGGGGGGAATCAATCAAACGGCAATATGAGATGGGGCTTTTATGCGGACGGTTTTTTTGACCGGAGAGCTCACAATAACCCCTATGTAGGGCCAGGCGTAAATGGGTATGATGTCAGGGAAGGCAATACGGCCGTGGCATGGGGCACCAAAGACATAGCCTACATAGGCACGCTGTTCTTCAACCCGTCAACGAACAGTCCCCGCCGGAATGCGTCCATTTTTGTGCCGGGCGCCGGATACAAATATTCTTTCGACGGAGAACTTATAGAAGCTGGACAGTGTGCGGCCCTGTTGACGGCCTCGGCTTCCGACACTGGGAATATGTGGTATCTGATAGGTACGGCTAATGCTCAGCAACTTGAGAGTTCGAAAGCTTCCGCTATGAGTTTACGGTGCGTCAAGGCGGAATAAGAAGGGATAAAATGGAGAGGACATTCGATTGTCACTGGATATACCGTTGATAATATTCTACAGAACTCTTAACTCTGTTAAGTAGTTAGTGTGCCGGGCAAGATGCGAGGTGACGTTTTTTCTCTATTCCACAGATACTTGCAATCTCTTTCAGGTAGAGATTATACTTCGCGTTGCTCATCACCGGCAGTAAAAAAATGCTGTCCCGTTTACGCTCGTACTTTTTGATGATGGATAGCGGAATATCGAGGAGTTTGACCTTTGCCGCAGTTTTGGTCTTTATCCGGTGGGTATCGATCCAGAGGGCGCCGTCATCGTCGGCGACCAAATCTTTGTCGGTCAGGGCGGCGGTAGTGGAATAATCGTAGCCGGTAAAGCAGCAAAACAGGAAAATGTCGCGAACTTTTTCGAGACGCTTGTTATCCGGCTTATAGTCGATGATACTTTCAAGTTCTGCTTTGGTGAGATACCCGCGATCTTTCTTGACCTTTTTGAGTTTGTGGTCACAGAATGGGTCTTTGGGCATCTGTCCGTTTTTGAAGCACATAGTCGTGATGCGCTTGAAAATCCGCATCAATTTTTCGGATGAGTTGGTGTCGAGCTTGTATTCGATTTTCAGGTAAACCTCGAAGTCCATGACGAAGTTCCGATCCACTTAGCAAAGCAGGATGTCGCTCTTACGCATCTTGACTTTCAGAAATTCCTTGAGCCGACGGTAGGTCACGCGAACCTGCTTTTTCCTGCTTTTCCTTTCGGGTACCTAAAAAGAAAAAATCCTCACATATCATTGATATATAAGGATTTTTCGTCTTATTACAGCCTCTTTCTCAAGGCCTTAAGAGCGGAAAACGAACGTGCAACCTTCGCTCTCCTATGCTTTGTTCATCAGACTGTTCCCTTTGAACCAGCTGCCTCTATATTATAAATTGAGACAGTTGCGAGACATTTTTCAAAATCCGTTTCTGCCTTGGTAAAACTTCGTCAGAGACTGTTTATTCTAGATTCTCGAATACAAATATAGCGTTAATTTTCTTTTCTCGAAAGCAAAGAGAGACAATTATTTACTGTCACCCTTTCGCTGTGCGGATAGTGCGCTTATCTTGCACCCTTCCTTTTGGACTCGTTCTGCTTGTGGTACTGGATCAGTTCCTGAAAACACGCTTCCGTGCTTTTGATTACCCGGGCCTTCAGCAGCTTCTTGATCTCGCTGATCTGGTAGTAATACTTCCCACCCAGGCACGTGAAAGTAATCTTTCCATCCGATCGGAGTCGTTGTAATGTCCGCTCACTGATCTTCAGAAAATCGCAGACCTCGTGACTGTCCACCCAACTTTCGTCGTCATTCTCCGCCGGAGGTTTGAGTGTGTTTACATAATCGGACAACGCGTCCAGTTTTTCCATCAGTTCCTTAAAAGCCTCCGAGTCAATCGTTATGACCTCCATTTTGTAAAATTATTGCTATGAAACCTACTGCAAATCAATTTACAAGCTATACTTCATTCAATTTAGCTATAGAAGAATAGGGAAAGGTGGAAAGAAAGGGTGAAGGAAAAATGATAAATATTTGCTTCCTATAAATTAATCTTTACCAAGGACCTGATACTCATCAAATGATCTGAAATTCTTATGAGTTTTCCCTTTGATTTTAGCTAGTGTTGTGTACTATTAATGCGTTTTTGAATATAAATTACCAATTCATCGAATCGGTCAATAGGTAGATTAAAAATAGTTTTTGTTGTACCTATCTTAAATTGTTTTTTTAATGCAGCTCCAAAAATGCCATATTTCATCTTTTCTTTCCCTACCTCATATTCTTTATATCCATTGTATCGTGCTATCAAATAACTTATATAATTAGCTTTTATCGTGTCAAATCCGAGACAACCTTCTGTATATTTGGATCTAGTAGTTGTTTTTGATTGTTTAATAGAGATGTTCACCCGTAAACTTCTGTCCGTTGCGGATACGCTTTTGCTGACCCTTCTCTTTGATCATCAGGTCGAACTCTTGAGCGACATACAAGCTTCTATACCGGTGCTTGTTGTTGTCTTCGGTATCGTAATAATGGATGAGTTCGAGCGGATCCCAATCCTTGCCAGAATACTCCCATTTCTCGGTGACTTTGAAATAACGGATGCGCTCCTGCTGAAGGAGCTTGTTTTTGGCGATATTGTCAGGAGAGGACGGATTGAACTGGCGGGACCTTTTGTCCTAATCAGAATAGAGCCCGGTTATGAGGAGTTGCTTTTCTTTCCGGACATAGCCCGTCTTATAGGCCACAAGCGTGAGGCTTACCAGATCTGCATCCCGCAGCTCCCGCTTGCCCCGAATAATAACTGAATACATAAAAATACCCTTTAAGTGAAACAATACTTAAAGGGTAAAAAAACTAAAATATATTCCTACTTATACTTAAAACTCCTATTCATTCCCAAGGATCTCAAAAAAAACACTGTTAGCAATATAACCATATCTTTTACCTTGATGCCCGATTCGGTTAATAGCATGATGTAATAATTGATCATACAGTATGGAGTCTTGTCTGATAATTCTTAGTTCATAATCATATTCTCCAAGTCTTGATATTGCGGCGATGTCATCCCTATTAGCCAAACGAGTAGATCTAAGGCAGCTGGTTCCCAATCTAAAGTCAACATTATTTTCAGCTTCAAAAGTGACTCTACTCTCTTCTGTAATTCCTAAATCCACATAATGCATATTAATTATAGCGGAATATGTCCTTTTGTATCCTCGGTTGTTTGGGATGGTCAATGGAGGAAAGAAGTCATAAGAATCTTTACTTAACCAAAAATACTGTGTCCCTTTATGTGCACTAGTTCCAGGTTGTGCTTGAATTCGCGCAGTGTCAGATCCACTGAGAGTTATGACCATTGTTACCTCTTGGTCGTCTTCTAGCTGAATTTCTCTAGCAAACTCATTATATAACAATCCCCATGCGGGATCGAATCTATTATCGATTTCAGCCAACGATGGGTGATAAATTTCCCAATTCTGAAGATTTATGCTATGAATTAAATCATTCCATGAAAATCCTACTTCTTCTAATTGTGCCCCTTCTATCATAAAAGATGCCTCTATGTTTTGAGACATGCCCGGTCCAGTAAAATTTCCTGAAGATATGATTAAAGCATCACCATTTGCTGAATGAAGACCGTAGCATTTAGCATGTAATATCCTTTTTCTATTAATGAGATTTACATTGCACCCTATCCGTAATAGCTCTTCAACGACTTGCTTGCTGGAAAGTTTTTGTGAACTGCTCCCTCCCAAGTATACCACACATTGTCCGCCATTTTCAATATGAGATTTGATCGTTTCATAAAATCGCACCCCTCCATTGTAATTTGCAAAGCCAGATACGATATAAAACGTACCGTCTCCGGAAACCCGATTCCTAATCCATGCATGTTCGAGCATGTGCAATAGCCCCTTGGATTCGGGATGTGTATGATAGACATTTGGATGAATTGCAAACCTCATAACAATTTTATTTCTTGAATACCAGCAAGGACTCCCTTTGCACCGAATTAGATGAGTTTAAACCGTATCTTTGATAGGCATCTAACTCTGTTAATTCACTTAAATGAAATCCAATTTGTTGTCCAACGCAAGATAATAAAAAAGGCGTATTAATGTCACTTCTTTCTCCTCCTATTTTTGTGTGGTTGTGACCCACTATTAGGCAAAAATATTTATCCTCTTTTATCATTCTATAGACTTCCTTAAATGCCGACTTCATGTCTGCGAAATAGCGATATAGCAACGCTGGGACAGCTTTTTTTCTAAAACCGTCGGTATCTTTTATCTTTGTGAACAATGATAAGCAGAAAGAATGGACTTCTTCGGGTAGGTCGAATACGTTAGTTTGGAGGTTCTCAGTCCATTTTATTAGGGCAGATTTAATTTGAAATTCACGGCTACCTATTAATTCGCTCTCTAAAGTTTTTATTGCGTCTGGAGATATCATATCTAACCAAACTAGACTGAGTCTTTGTGTGTCGATATACGGAAGCGCTGTCGCGTAAGGAGGGCTTGATATAGCGAAGTCAAAAAGGTTTTCTCCGATAAAATCATTACGCTGTTCTGCTGATTTTATATCAATATTGACTGCCTTATTTTCTGATTCTATTAATGGAAAATCCTTTTGATAATCAGCTAAATTTTCAATAAAAGAATCAATTAAATTAGTAATCCTAGTATTAATAGTTTCTTCAGGAAACGGTGAATAACGTCGTCTAATCCTTAAGTCAGAGGGCTCTTGGTAGGAGTATTCACGTAGGATATTACTAATCAAAGCTAGAAATACATTCCTAAGAGAATCGTTCAACTCGTGGGCTGATTGTCTGAAAGCCTCGATGGTATACAATATATCTTCTGGGAACCAGAGTCTTAAGTATTTTATCCTATCAGTATCCTCCTCTAATTCCAAGTCGACACTCACTTGTTCATATCGTTCAAAAAAAGTTTTTTTACCATCAGATAAATCTTGACACTTTAAGTTTAAAGCTGCTATTTTTGTGTTTGCAATAAAAACAGCAAGAGGATTTATATCCGTACCCTTTGCTTTTATATTATTCAATGCCGCTTCCACAAGCGATGTACCGCTTCCACAAAAAGGATCTAAGACTAGCGAGTTTTCATCAACGGAAAAAATATTAAATAACACCTTCACAATTTGAGGATTGAACTTCCCTTTATATTCGTGCAATCCATGCACTGAATATCTTGTGTTCTGTCGTTTAGATTTCTTTCTTTCCGTTGTTTCAATCAATTTTTGTTTTGTTGGTATTATCCTCCCCTTATAATCTATTTCCGAGAAAAAAACCAACTTACTTGCATTGTCTATGTCTTGGGGGTTACATACTATCACTTGGTCTTTATCATTTTTGTAAACATCACTTTTCAAGAGTGTATTGATCTCTCGATATGCAAGTTTTATTTCATAAGGAAACATCTTATAAGGATGCCATCGTAGGCTGATCGTTTCGTCTTTCATTTATTTTGAAGTATTACAATATATTCCTCCTTAATACGAGCATGGGAGAGGTTAAATGACTTTCTACTGGATCTTATGGTTCTCTTAATCGTCGTAATATGCGAAAAGCCTTTATTCTCTCCGATTGATTGGATGAGTTTTTCATTTTCAATTATTTCTCCATGTATTTTGGATCGACCTATCACAAAACATACATAGGCATTCTTGATGCATAAAAGCTTAAAACTTTCAAAGAGGGTTTCCATTTGTTGAATAAAATCATCGATGGTTTGATGATTTTTTTTAAAATAATGAGCCCTAGCACCTATTTCGTGCTCTTTTACATCTATTGGATCGAATCCCAGCCACCACATCCTATATTTGTGGTATAGCCAGTACTCATATGCATTAGGATAAGGAGGGGATGTTATTACTATTCCTATTTTTTTATCAAAATCTTTTCCCTGAAGATCAAGTGAGCTTTTCTTTAAAACAGTAACTGGAGTATTGCTAATCGTCATGTTCCTCTTTATTTTCACAAGACGAGTTACTGATTGAGTGAAAAAGGCATATACATCTTCCTTTACCCACTTCTTGTCTACTGCTGCATATCGAGTATCACTATCCTGATTCGAAACTTTAACAACTATGCTAGAAAAGCATAGTCTTAAAGCATTTTTGACAACACTATCATCTAATTTGTTGATCTCAAATATTAGTAAAGCCAGAGCTTCTTGGATATCTTTCTTGAACCAATGATCCAGATTAGGAATAGGAGGTATGTATATAGGTCCTATATGAGAGCTGCATGTATTTATAATTGAATCCGCAACCTCACGCGTTTTCAAAGGTAAGGGCTTTGTTTTTACTTCAGAAAGAAGGCAAGCTATAGGGTTAATATCAATACCCACTGATTCAAGGCCGCGCTTTTGACTTTCCACAAGTGTTACTCCGCTTCCACAAAAAGGATCTAATACAACACTACCTTGCGGTATATCTAAAGTATCCAATAACAATCCAGGTATCTCAGGAATAAATTTTGCCGGATATGGGTGTATTCCACTCAATGGGTCCGAAGAAGATATATTAAAATCCCAGTCTAGGTTTTCTATATCAGTCAATCTCATGTTAAACTTTTTAATCTTTTCATGACAGCATGTATTGCGGGAAGGGCATATTCCTCTTCTTTAATCTCAAACAAAAGTTTTTCACACAGCCATATTGTCATAATTTCTTCTCTATGATCAATATAAAAGCTAGATAATGTATCTATTTGGTTCCTTGTTGGAAATCTATTACCGCATTCTATCTTACTTAAGACAGTTGGATTTATGTCTAGTAGTGCTCCTACTTCCCTTAGAAGCAAGCCTTTAGTATCCCTTAAATGTTTTAGCAAATTTCCAATTAAATTTGTCATACCATCCGAGTTGCCAAATTATGGCAAATATACTCAAAAAAAGCATACTCTTTTGAATAGCCGAGACCTTGATTTAGACTTTTACAATTAAATCAATTTAATTATCTGTTTTTGAGCATATTGCCTGTGCTGTAAAATAGTCTACATCTCTATCTACATAAAGGGTCGATATAAATTGGAAATTTAGGGGCAAGGTTTAATAATAGATGAATAGATGTCTTCTAACTATCTTAATATCAGTCAGTATGAGTTATTGCTAGCACCCATCATTTCGAACCCATATAACCATCTGTTATTCAGTCAAATAACGCAAATTAAACATCATACACCTGAAACCTATATTTATTATAATTTATATCGGTTTTGAGATCGCGGATCACGCTCCTATTTTCTCATTTCGAACACCCTATTCATTTTTTCCCTTACCTCTTCCGGGTTTGTTATTGTGTAATAGTATTTGTAGATGGTCTGGGGTGAGTTTCCGACCTGCTCGGCGACCTGGAGGGGATGGTAACCCTCGTCGATCATCTTGGAGATGAAGCTGCTGCGGGCCGAGCTCCAGTAAACCTTCTCGCGGATGCCGAGGTGGTCGCAGATCTTTTGCAGGGTCCTGTTCACCTTGCCGCCGACGCGGCTGACCGTGGCGTACATATGCGCCTGGTCCATCTTCTTCCATTTAAACACCGGAAAGACGTAGTTCATGTAGCTTTCGGTTCGGTAACGCTCGATGATCTCGGCCGCCTTGTCGATCAGCAATACCCGGGCGACGCGGTCGAGCTTGATCCGTTCGTAAACGATCGTATCGCCTTTGATGCGGTCCCGCTCCAGGAAACAGATGTCGATCGGCGACATTCCGCAAGCGTAGTAGCTGAAAAGGAATAAGTCAAGGAACAGGTTTTCCTGACGTTTCAGGATACTCCGGTCTACCTGTTCGATCCGCTGAATGGTGTCGTGCGGCAGGGCTTTAGGCGTGGTGAACCTGGATTTAATCCTTCGCTTGAACGGGATGAATATCGCCAGGTTAACGCCGTAGATTCCTTCGTCCTTCGCTTTGGCACAGGTTGCCCGGAGTGTCTTGAGTTTTTGCTAGATACCGCCGTTGTTTCCGCTGAGGGCTCCCCGCTGCTGTTCGTAGAGGGTAAACGCCCGCAGGAACTTTTCGTCGATATCGCGGAACATATATTTCGAGAAGTCGCGGTGATATTTACATTGGACGAAACGGTACAGCGCTTTCTTCAGGTAAGTGTAATTCTCCGCCGTACTTTCGCTCATGAGTACCCGACTGTTCTTGAACCGTTCCTGCCGATAAAGAGTGTTCACGATCTTGTCGATCATCTCGGAGACGGTGGTGTAACGGTTGCGGCTTTTCTCCTGCTGGTCGTAGTAATGGCAGAGTTCTTTGGCGATCCAGTTCTTCTGTTCGGATTCCCATTTCTCTGCCACCTTGAGGTATTTGAGCCGTTCCCGTTGCAGCAATTTGTTCTTGGCCGTGTATTCGGGCGACTTGCCGAGGAAGTGTTCGGCCTTTTGATCCCACTCGTCATACGCTCCGCTGATGCAGATTACTTTTGAGCTGCGGATGCAACCGGATTTATAAAAGATGAGAGACAATTTGACCATATCGGTTTGGTTCGGGTCGCGCTGGCCCTTGATGTGGATGGAGAACATAACGGTAGAATTTTGTGGGTTAATAATTGATTTATCAACCGGTAAAATTCTGAAAAGGGGGATAAATAAGCTGCCCGAAACCTTATTTTCGAAACGAACCCTCTTTGTTCGACGGGTTTTTGCTCTCTCAGAGAGCAAAAATGAGAGAAAATTGCTCCCTGAGAGAGCAATTTCCATTGTTGCCGGAAGAAACAACATGCAAAAATTACCGTATTTGCTCTTTCCGGGCTTCGTTTGATTTCGGGTTCTTAGCCGGATTTTGAGATTGCAGTTCCAGCGGAGTGCCATCCTGAAGTGTTCTATTTGTCGTATTCCTAATCCGTGGTATAAAATGAAATTACCGCAGGCTATTCAATGGAAAAAGAAAAAAGAGCACTCCTAATCATATGGGGTAAATATGAAAAATCCGTTACACTAAAAGTAGGTTATATTATTGTATATGAACTAACTACTTAATGCGTATATCATCCGAATAAAAAAGAGGTAGCCTAAAATGAGAGCATCTCTTTTATTTGTGCAACACGGTGGTACTCAGAGGCTGTTTTAAGGCTCGGAAATCTTCCGGAAAGGGGTTGTTTTTCTCACTGTCTATATTCCGGAAGTGTCCTGTTTGTCGTATTCGATAAATGGCAACAGTTTAGCAGGTCTCCGGCGGATGATACCGCTGTAAGTGGTAGCCGGAATGAATTTATGTAGTGTGATGTATAGAAATGCCGGAAAACACAATAAAAAAGCCAGCGGCAAAATCTGCCGCTGGCTTCCGGTCTTCCTTGCCTAAATTAATTAATGTGTATCGTGTCTGCACACGTTATTCAGCCCGTCGGGTAATCTCGACGCCAACTCGGGATGGTCGCAATAATACTGGTCGACTTCGAGGGCTGTGTCTCCGATGGTTTGGTAAAGCCGCATGACCGAATCGCCCTGGCAAAGTCGGAAGTCGACGTATGCTTGCCGTGCTCCGTGCCAACTCAATTCTCCGCAACCGACGATCTCCTCGATTTTACGCAACGTCTTGCCGATGCGTGTCGCCAACTGGCTCAAGCGACTTTTCCGTTTGGAGGGTGAATCGTGCTTCTCCGCGAAAACAGGCAAGATGTAGTTGCCGAAAGTATCGGCCTTATATCGTTCAATAATCTCCATCGCTTCGGCGCTCAGTCTCACTCTCGCAACCTTGGGACAATCGGCCGCTTCGCAGTTTAACAGGTCGCCTTCGATCTTGTCTGCGGTCAGGTTGGCCATATCGCGGATGGACATTCCTCCGGTGTAGTAGCTGAATCGAAACAAGTCCATGTCGAGTTGTTCCTGTCTGGAGAGAAGCGAACGGTCGACGTGCTCGATCCGGCGCATGGTAGACGACATCAGGATTTCAGGCATTTCCTTTTGGCTGTTGTGTTTTGTGTTCATAACATTCAAAATTAATTGTTTAATAAAGAGTTCTCTCCGGCCTCTGGGTGCCGGTACACATAAGAATAGGTCGGCGGTAGAGGAAGGGTTTGATTAAACGGCATTATTTTTCACTTTTTTTCAACCAGACTGAATTTGGTGTTTCCGAGACGTTGTGCGAGTTTGTCCATCTCGTCGCTGACAGTCTTGTCGATGATCCTTGCATAGATTTGCGTCGTGCTGATTTTCGTATGACCGAGCATCTTGCTGATCGATTCGATCGACACTCCGTTGGCATAGGCGACTGTCGTGGCGAATGTATGGCGGGCAAGATGCGAGGTAATGTTTTTCTGGATGCCGCAGGCTGTGGCGACCTCCTTTAGGTAAAGGTTGTATTTCGCATTGCTTATCACCGGCAACAGGAAATCCCCGTCGCGTTTGCTTTCGTACTTCTTGATGATCGACAGCGGAATGTCTAGCAGTTTGACTTTCGAGGGTGTTCCGGTTTTGATGCGGTGTGTCTCGATCCATTGGTTGCCGTCGTCGTCCGTGACGATCTGCTTTTCCGTCAGTGCGGCTGTCGTCGAGTAATCGAAGCCTGTAAAAGAACAAAACAAGAAAATATCCCGCACCTTTTCGAGCCGTTTGCTGTCGGGTGTGAAGTCGATGATGGATTCCAATTCGGCTTTGGTGAGGTAGCCGCGGTCCTTTTTCACCTTTTTGAGCTTATGTCCACAGAACGGATCACGCTGCATCTGCCCGTTGCGAAAGCACATCGTGGTAATCCGCTTGAAGATTCGCATCAGTTTCTCCGAGGAGTTGGTGTCGAGCCGGTATTCGGTTTTGAGGTAGGCTTCGAAGTTCATCACGAAGTTTTGGTCGATCTGGCCGAGCAGAATATCGCTCTTCTTGTGTTTGACTTTAAGGAATTCCTGAAGCCGGCGAAAAGTCAGGTCGTACTTATTGAAGGTAGACTGAGCGATGTCGATCCCTATGAGTTGCTCCTGCCGGTCGTTGAACTCTTCGAAGACTTTGAGCAGCGTGTTGTTCTTGGCATCGTAGCCGAGAAAGGCATCTCGAAGCATTGCGGCGGTAACTACCTCGTTCGTTTCGGCTAGGCGATGGTAATGGGAGATAAGCTGTCCCTTGACGCTGTCGAGGTAACGGTTTACCTGGATGGCTTCTTTGGTCTGGCCACTGGCCTTTCCCGCTTTCGGATCCCAGAGCTTTGCCGAGACTTCGGTTTTTAGGTTGAAACGGACTTTGTCGCCGTCCAAAGTGAGGCGCGTGTGGATAGGAACTTTGCCGTCGGCTTTCTTGAGTTCCCACCGTACGAAAAAGAGAATTCTGAAGGTGCTTCTCATGCTGTTTTTTCTGTCGTTTAGTTTCATGTAAAATTAGCTGAACGTCGAACAAACAGCGCAGACAAAGTATTGCCAATCAGCGACATCATCCGGACAAAATCCGCAAAGTGTCTCACCTCGGAAAGTGAAGTGTCTCACTTCTGGGGTCAGGTGAGGCCACTGGGACACTTGGGTGGCGCCGGGGTGTCTGAAAACGGCTTTTGGATGTCTTGCGAAGTCTTCGGAGAAGGCATGAAAAAACCCTCTGAAACATCGTTTCAAAGGGTTTTTGTCTGATTTTGGCTTGACAGCGTCTTTTGCTGTCTTAGCCTCTGGAGCGGAAAACGAGACTCGAACTCGCGACCCCA
>ERZ791885.1282-NODE-1282-length-17201-cov-5.823341_pt1 | contig 17201 bp, 27 predicted proteins | sample MGYA00510159_ERZ791885 | MGnify/ENA primary metagenome ERZ791885 (study PRJEB30046, sample SAMN00792054) | human gut metagenome | study: EMG produced TPA metagenomics assembly of the A metagenome-wide association study of gut microbiota in type 2... | reverse complement strand
TTTTCAAGATCCATTTCACCCGGCATAGGATAGATGTTTTTCCGATAGGCATTGACGGCGTCTTTTAAACCGTCGTCGCTACTACTATTGTCTTTAGTCTTTATGTCTTTATGTCTAGGTATGTGGTCAGATTGTGCGACAGACTGTGCGTCATATTGTGCGTCATCATGACCGTCAATGGCGGCTTGTACGTCAGATTGTGCGACAGTTTGTGCGTCATATTGACGCACGAAAGGAATAATTTTATAAATAGGCGATTGATTCCCTGCCCTTGCTTTCACATGAATCAATCCCGATTCCTGCAAGATACTTCGGGCGCGCTCAATGGTCCGCCTACTTAATCCCGTATCTGTTTCCAGCGCCGACATGGCCAGATTGAATTCCGCTTTCCACCCGGTTTTATTGCAGAAATGTATCAATGAAAACCAAACAATCCGCGCCGACGCTGGAATCGGATTCGTTAACAACCAGCCATGGAAAGCATTTATTTGGTCAATATACTTGATGTTCAGTCTTTCCATAACAGTCCTTTCAAGGAACTGGGCGGCCGTAGCCGCCCGCACCTGGTATTACATATCAAGTGATGCTTCAAGAATCGCATCGTCCTGCTGTTCTTGTTGAGTCTTGATTTCTCCCGTGGTCGGGTCCACATTCTCCGGGACCGGTTCGGCTTGAAGGTCAATGACATGCTGCTCATCATCAATCTGACCCGTCGCCAGATCCGACGCAATCTTCAATGTAGCCGGGTCTGCCGTCTGATAATTGATGGAGAGCAACCCCCACTTGCCCAGGAGCTCGCGAAGCACCGTTTTGCTGGCCATGGCTTCCCAATTATCACGCCACCCTTTACTCTGATAATTGCCTTTTCGGAATTTCTGCTCGTGGCAATTAATCTGCTGCGTAGTCCGATAGATGCACTTGCGCATGCCGTTCGTCAATTCAAAGTATGCGCAATAACCGGCAATCGGCATTTTCTGACGTTCTTCTTCATCGTCCATCCATCTAAATTCGGCATCTTCTGTCAGCCGGTCATAGCTGAGTAATTCCCCGTCCCGGACGTCTACGACGTTGATTTTCTTATAGACCCCGGTACGGACAGCAAGCTGATACAGGCCTTTGTAGCCGATAATGAACGTGGCTTCCATCTTCCCTTTGTTCCGGAACGGGACAATATACGCCTGCCCTAATGCCGGGTCAATCGGAAGATCATACGCCGCGGCACGAAGGGCGGCTTTGATGATACTGATAGGATTGTCGTGGAATGTTTCCATCATGGCCGGTTCGTTGTTAATCATCGTGACCAGCGAGGCGATGAATTGAGGTGCCCGGCGGCCCAACAATTCGTTGAACCGCTTTTGATACCCTTCCTTACTGATCAACGCGTTAAATAGCGCGGTGACGTTTTCGTGTGCTTTTTCAACCGGCTGCCCGGCATTGCGCTTGGCCAACACGGTACCTTTTACTGTTGCCATTTACTTTTCCTCCTTCTTAGGTGCGACCTTGAAAACTCGTGTAGGTTTCCCTTCTTTTTTGCAGACTTCCCAGACATCTGGGTAGTCCGCTTTCAATTTCTTGGAGTCTACGGTAGTACGCCCATTTTGGCGTCTCCAGGTGATTTTGCGTTCCCCGGCCATCGCGGCTTCGTGGTCCCCCATCAAGGCTTTTAATTCGTTTTCGGCCCATTGGATAGACGCGTCAAGCTCCTTTCTTTTGGCTTTATAGCCGTCTAAGAGTTGCACAAATCCGTCAGCCTGTTCGGGCAATTCGATCGCATCTTCCAGGCCGCCGGGGTATTTATCTTCCAGGGCTTCTTTCGTCGCCCGGCTTTCGTCAATCGGTGGGATGGCACCGCCTACGACGTATTTTTCCCAGAATGTCTTTTCCGCTTCAAAGAGCGCGCGGATCTGTTCGTCGTTGCGCGGGATGAACTTTTTTCTAAAGTCCTGGCCGCCGATGAGTACCGCAATCCACCAGCCCTTCAATCCCGTAGCCATCATATAATGCTGGCATTGGAGATAATAGCTGTTGGGGACGTTGTCTTCGTCCCAGTCATGAGCAGAAAAAGCGTTCGTCGTCTTGATTTCAAGACCAATATCTTCAGCTAGGCCATTCTTTCGCCCGGGGATGAGCCGGTCGATATTGGCCAGCATCCACGGGTATTTTTTGTTGCGCATCATACCGCGGCGTTCGACTTTCAGCCCCGTTTCATCGCTGAACCAGTCCGCGACAATCGGTTCCAACCGGATACCGGCTTGTACAGAAGGTTTCTGGCTAATGTCTTCTGATTCCACCTGACCGGTTTTTTCCATCCAAAGGGCAAACGGGCTGGTCCACGGATTGTATCCCATGATGGCGCCGGCATCGCTGCCCCCGATTCCTTTTTTTCTCATGTCCAACCAGGCGCCATGATCCTGCATCTGTTTGACGGTCATAATGAGTTCAGCATCCATTTCCTTTTCTCTCCTTTTTTGCTATAATGTACGTGAGTTATTTTGTATGTGCCGTTTGCCTGCGCCAACAGGTAAGCGGCTTTTTTAATGTACAATCAGGCCGTTCACAAACATGATATAGGCAATCATGAATGTCATGACGATGATACCGGCCAGGAACAGGCATCCTGCCATGGCATTGTCTGCCTGACGCTGCAGCCTGAATATCTCATCCCAGGCTTCCATGCTGATATCCGGTTCGGTCTGTATTTCTTCGTCTACGTGTGCCTGATGCCGGGAATTAATCCATGGTGCCGGCGTTTGCAATTCCTGTTTCATGTTTCTTCCCCTCCTCACCGAATAAAGCTTTTGGTCTTCCAGAATTTTTCAAAATCGGCAATGTTGACGCGGATCATACGGTTATATGCAACGACGCTGGTCCGCCATTTCTTACTGGCCCGCATTTCATTGATAAGAGCCCGTGTATGAGTCATGCCCAAATCAAAAAGCTTTGCCAGATTGGCCGGACTGGCATATAGCTGTTCCAGCCGGACCACTTCTACATTTTTTGTCATGTGGCAATCTCCTTTCTTTATAAAATCCAATCTCCTGCCTGTTTTAATATGTCGTACATCATGGCCGGTACATTGTCGCAAGCGACATTAACATATTGTACCGATCCGGACAGCAGGTCTGTTACTTCTACTAATTCATTTCCAAGTAGAACAAACTGGAAATGTTTATCGTCTAATGCCAGCATCCTTTCAAAGTAATATAATGCTTTTACTTTCTTTCGGCGCTCTTCCATAATCAAATCATCCATCTATGTCATCTCTTTTCTGCTCCCATTTGGTATATTTTTTTAGTGATCATGTTGATTACTTTTTTCAAAGTAAAACTTACATAGGTACAAACGTCGGGATTGTGCCCATCTGTGCGCGGATAAATTCGGCCGGATCGTCCAGGCCTTCAGATTCCATCGAGTCGGCAATACTCAATGCGGTTTCTTTAAAGTCTTCATCCCGATGTTCCACTTTACAGCGAATGAGCAAGAGAATTTCCCGGGTTGCTATCGGTGTATAGATTTTCGACATTTCTATTGCCTCCTTTCCTATGCGTACGCTCCACCGCATCGCCTTCATACTTCATATAGATTGTTTCTTGTTTTATACCGCAACATGCTGTATAATTTAAGAGAAAGGCAGGCGATGCGAATGGCGAAAAACAGCAAACAAACTTCTAAAAAAGCTGCTTCAGCTGCGTCTAAGGTTTTACGGAATCCCCGTTCAGGTAAAGCCTCAAAGACCGCCGCAGCTAGTGCGTTGGCACAAACACCATCTCGGAAAAAATAGTTTTGTTTTAAGCAGGATATTGGTAGATGTCCTGCTTTTTTATTTGAAAAATACGTTTTGTATATCTTCCCGACTGAGCGGAATATATTCCGCCATTTTATAGATTTCAGAAAGCTTAAAATCCAGTCCGTTTGATTGAATCCGCCGGGTGAACGTATCCTTATTGATCCCAATCACCTGGCAAACTGATCCATACGTCTTCCCATGCTCATAAATCAGACCTTTAAGTTTATTCATATTAGGTGTCATCTGTATCATCTCCTCTTTCCCATCCCCATACTAATTCTTCTATTTCCCTATTAATCGATGCGTCTAACACCGAAAATAAATACTTGGTATAGTTTGGTTCCCAATGCGGGACGATTTTCATCTGATCGATGAGGTAATTTTCTATGGTTATCAACGTCTGCAATCGCATTAGCTGAAAACGTCTGCTATCTGGTTGTTCTGGCTTTAGCACATCGCTCACCACCTTATGATTCAGAATAAGTCTGCTTCTATTTATGCAAATATTATTTATGCTATAATAATTAAAAAAGGAGAGATTCTAATGGATCCAATCACCGTATCAGTAGCAACAGCAGCTCTAACCTCGCTCGCTACCAAAGGAGCTGACGCTCCTGCAAAAACGCTAAATCTGCTTTGGCAAGCAACCTTTGGTAGATGGGATGAAAAACTCAGGCAAACTGTCGAAGCAAATATTCGCCGTTATGCAAAAGACATTGATGATGAAGTAAGTAAAATCCCAAACGAATCAATTAATAATAATCCCGACATTAGTGTTATCGGGCCTGCATTAGAGGCATCAAAATATTACGTAGAGAAAACGGATGTACGAAAAATGTTTGCTAAATTAATAGCAGCTGAATTCGATGCACGAAGTTCTGATAAAGTTCATATTGCTTTTGTAGAAATCATTAAGCAAATGTCTGCCAACGACGCCAAACTATTAAAAATATTACCTAAAGTAGGCCCATTGGCTGAATTCAGACTATATGTCAATGATCGTAAGTCCTATACTTCTCTAGGCAAAGACATTATCTACATTCCAGGTTTGATAGAAACTAACTTCGAAAACAATGCAATTTCTATCAATAACTTATCCCGCCTTGGAATTGTTGAGTTGAGCCATATTTCATCCCTCGTTGACGAAACTATTTACAAGGCCTACGAAGCTTTTGATGAATATAAACAAGGTACAAAGATAGTTCAAGAGCATCCAGACAATTACAGTAGTATGGAAGTTTCCAGTGGGTCGTTTTCTATTACACCTTTTGGAGATGTCTTTAAAAAGATTTGCCTATAGTTTTTGGATTTTTTCCCACATAAACTCTCCCATCTTTACTGCCAACCATCCTGCAACGGTAACATTAATAATGGTTGACACTAAAATCATTAGACAAATAAAAATATAGTTTTCCATTTTATCCTCCATATATTTTCATAATTGGTCCTGTCTTCACAGGGCCTCTTTTTCTTTGTCCGTCATATTCTATACCTCCTTATTACAGAACCATGCCATACTTTTCCTCGACCTCTTTTGTCCAGTGTGTAATTTCATCCAGTACTACGTCATAAGAATCATCAGATAGCAGGAAAATCACGTCAGCACAACAATCCCGGTATCCTTTTGCAAAAGCCGCTTCGTATTGGAAGTTTTCTTTCAACGTTGAAGATGTAGAGTCTATAGCTTTCTGCTTGGCCTTAATGGCTCTTGCCCACCTAATCTGGAGTAATGCTTTCATGCCCGTTTTTTCCTTGTCCGTCATATTCTGTGCCTCCTTATAAAAACCGTTCCATGTCACTGACGTCATACGCGTCTACGGCGCTGATTTTATCCACCAGCTCGCCATCGTTGGCATTGATGACAGCTTGACGGTCAATAATGGTTTTGATGCGTCGCCATTCGTTCGCTTTTAGCCCATTCACTAATTGCAATACAATGGCCAGCTTTTCTTCGTTCGTCATGCTGCTCGCCTCCTAGTGCCCCGCTTCCTGGTCGCCATCTTTCAGCAGTTCGAGGATGTGATGGCCCCAGAGAAGCTGATAGCCGCTGTGCCCGTTTCCGTGGGTATACGGGACGCGTTCGCAGTATGGCTTTCCGGCTGCAGTAGGCGCCCAATCATTGCCAACTTTTTCTTGCAGGCCTTTATCCTTCAGCATGGCGTTGACCCGCTGCGGACTTGGGTTCCCCTTGCTGTTCAGGATGCCCAATTCCCTGGCAATCATCGTCGGTGTCAGCGCCGACGGATTGCTTTCTGACGGGATGAACTGTTTCAGTGGTGTCATATCGACGCCGTAGGCTTTTCCGACCATCTGCATGGCCGCGGTCATGGCCATTGGCTTCTTGACTCCGAAGGTATCGGCGATCATGGCTGCCGTGTCGGCCGCATCCTTTACCGCTGTCTTGATCATCCGCGTCCGGTAATGCGGGTTCGGCGTAATCTGCGGCGTCTTGATGGCCTTTTCCATAGCATTGAAAGCTTCGAGGAATTTCAGTTTCCATTCGAGCGCCTTCTGCCCGGTGAACCCCATGACCAAGAGGCTAAAGCCGTCGCGGTTCATGTAATACATCTTGTATTCTTGCCCATTCTGTTCATTACGATATGTAGATTTATAGAACATCTGTTGGGTGTGCCCAATTTTGGGCATACCCCCTAAAAGGGTTTCAATGTCTCTCGTTACGTGTCGGTGATCTTTTCCGAAGTGTTCGGCCACCTGTCGGCTGTCCGTGACCAGCTGATGGTTGTACATAGTTACGAGTTCATTCATATTCGTTCCCTCCTTGTAGTAAAAGCTGACTTAATTACATTTCGTATCTCCCGCCATGCTATAATGAACATGAAGGGAGATGATTAATTTGAAAGATAATTCTATTGATTCTAACCTTATGTCAATTTTTAATTCTATAGCTCAAAATTTTTACCAAGATTTAATACATCCTCCAGCTGAACAGCTGGGTATCGCACTAGGACAAATGGCTTCTGCTGTTCGTATTACTACATTACCTTTCGCAATAGCCGGATATACCGCTGACTCTTTGTTAAATAAATATAAAACTTTTTTGGATTCTACATTCCAAAAAGTGCCTCGTGAAAATTTAACCATTCCTGATCCTGCAGTTTCGGTCCCAGTTCTTCAGAAAGTGCCTCAAGTTTTTGATAAGGACGATTTATGCGAACTCTTTAGTAACTTGTTGGCATCAGCTTCTGACAAAAGTAAATCTGACAAAGCACATCCTGCGTTTGCAGAAATCATTGCACAAATGGATTCTCTCGAAGCACATATAATGAGCGGATTTGAAGATAACGCTTTCCTGCCCTTTATGGCTTGTGACATTAGTATTGCCCCCGATGAGGATTTGCCATTATATGCTGTTGAAGCCTTTTGTCTGATTTCTGGCCATGAAAATGATTATGCCAATGTTTCAGCGGGCCTCATAAATCTGCAACGTCTGGGATTAATCCGTAAATCACCGCCGTTAGTTCGGCCTAACGAAGATGATCCATTCCAAAAAATTTATGATTCTGATGTATTCGCTTCTATTCGTGAATTACAACAAAAATTTGAAAAGGAACATTTGCAGTTAGAACATGGAAAAATAACAGTAAAAGAAGGTTCATTCACGCCCACTATTTTTGGCCATAAATTTCTTTCCACTTGCTTATAGCTTGTTCCATCAGTTTCTTTTGTTCCTGTTTGTTGGAATTTGCTAATTGATCTATGGCGTCATAAGTAGTTATCTCCTTCTGTTGAAGCATGGCTATTATGGCAATTTGATAAGCTATGACCTGAACCATTATGTCTTCTAGTGCTTTTACTTGATTCGTCAGTTCTTCCTGAGCCGTGCCCCCGCATGGCTCTTTTTCTTTGTCCGTCATGCTGCTCTCCTCCTTTATATAATAGTTGATTTTAAATCAACATTGGTATTAAAAAAAATAGCGTCCCTTTCGTAAGAAGTCAAATTTAAAAGTTTAGTTAACATTTCAATCTCACTGGCTTTAAATTCTGTCAAATTGTGGATTTTTTTATAAAGTCCCATTGTAGATAGTCCTAGTTTACTCGCCAAAAATTTCTTTGTTAATCCAGATCTGGTTATTGCCATTTCGAGTTTTGTTGTGTTGGTCAATTTATTCACCTCCCTTTTGTTGATTTCTAATCACAATGTCATTATATCCGATTGTTGATTGTATGTCAACATTTAAATATAGTATCGTAAATAAAAGTTGATTTTTAATAAACATTATGGTATCTTATAGTCAAAGACAATATACACTATAATTTATAGGAGATTAATTATGAAATTATATGAAAGGATAAAACATAGACGTGAAGAGTTAGGGATGTCTCAAGATGAATTAGCTAAAAAACTAGGTTATAAATCTCGATCTACAATAGCAAAAATTGAAAAAGGAGAAAACGATATAACGCAATCTAAAATTTCAGCATTCGCAAAAGCATTAAATACTACGCCAAGTTATTTAATGGGCTGGGACTCAGACGCCCCTACAAATGATGGCTACTACACAGATCCGGAAGTTGCCCAGCTGGCTGAAGAGCTGCGTACGAACCCGGAGAAGCGCATCTTGTTCGATGCCAGCAAAGACCTGAGTAAAGACGATATCGATATTGTCCTGAATCTGATCCATGGATTGAAAGCAAAGGAAGGCAAGAACGAAGAGTGAATATTGTATTGACGTATCAGATACTGCCCTTCCATATCCGGGCACTTACACACGAAAACGAGGATGGCAGCTATACCATCCTCATCAATAGAAACATCAGTTCGGAACGCCAGAAAGAGGCCGTCCTCCACGAACTGACACATATAAAAGGCAACGACTTCAACCGTGACATCCAGGCAGACCTTCTCGAGCATATGATACACGCACAACAAACCGCTCCAGACCTGCAAGACATACAATTCTTCGTCGCTGGATAAAGAATTATTATTTTGTTAATTTGCATAAAAATTCAAACATTGGCGTAAAATGGTTACGTATGAAAACTTGTGAGGAATAAGTTTGAATAAAATTACACTTGACATTTTTATATTTCATGATATATTATAGGTAGTGAAAAGACTTCAACATTTCGGATGTTGGTCACTGGCCCGCTGCCTATGGCAGTGGGCCTTTTACATTATAGGAGTATTAATATGAAATACGATAAACCATTTAAAAATCTGGATGAGCAAATAGCTATATTGCGCGACCGAGGTCTAGAAATTTATGATGAGCAAAACGGAAAGCATATTTTATTAACATCTTCATACTACGATTTAATTAACGGGTATAAAGATATTTTTATGCCCAATGATAAATTTAAATCAGGCACTACAATAGAAAAGCTTTTTATATTTGATTATATGGATAAATCAGTTCAAGCACTTACAATGAAATATGGCTTGATGGTAGAGGTAAAGTTTAAAGCGCATTTAGCCTATGTATTAGCTAAAAACCTAGGTGTTCATCAAGACGAGTATTTAAATGCTAAACATTACAAAATAAAAGCCAACAGAAACCTTACATTTATCAAAGTGAAAGAAGAAATAAATAAACAGTTAAATATAAATTTTGCTAAACCTCCTACAAAACACTATTTAAAGAAGCATAACCATGTTCCCCCCTGGATTCTATTTAAAAATGTTTCTTTAGGTACATCAGTAAATCTATTTAAATGCCTCAACTCATCCGATAAAGCAGAAGTAGTAAACATGCTAATTCCATCGGATAAATTAAAGACGAAAGAAAAAATAGATTTAATAATAACAGCTATGGAGGGAATCAGAAGATTTCGAAATTCCGCTGCCCATAATTTGAAATTCGTAAAGTGCAGGACTGTATATAATATCCCCGGTGAGTCTCTTTACAAGCTGATCCATAAAGGCGTTATCAGGCGATATAATGGTAAAATAGCAAAAATCGATAAGAAGGCATTACAAAGTATTTTCGGTATAGTATTATCCATATTTGTTTTATTGGACGATGCATTAATTCAAAATTGTATGGTATCAGAATTTTCAGCAATACTTGCGCCATCATCTGATATACTCGCATTCTTTAAAGAGGAATATGCAAGCGCAATGGATATCCCGTGCGACATAGTTAAAAGACTATCAAAACTACTATAATAGCAGTAATAAATGATAGCAAAACTGGTGCTTTGGCTATAGGTAAAATACTAACTATAGCAAAAACCCATATTTACTATCTCAAAATAATAAAAATCCCGTCTCCTGTTACCAGCAGAAGACGGGATGCGCCGGCGGTATTACCAGTACCGTACCGGCAATGTAAAAAGCCACCCAATGGGCTGATTTACGTTTACAGTATACCACGAATCAGCCTTTTATATCCATAAGGAGGTTGATATTATGTGGATGGAAAAAACAAAGACCGGTTATGCTTTCCGGGAAACATACGTTGAACCTTTGACAGGCAAACGGAAAAAAGTATCTGTGACGATGCCATCGAAATCCAATATGGCCAAAAAGGCCGCTGCCGAAAAGCTACAGCTGATGATACAGGAAAAGACCCATTGTCACGGGACCAATGTATTGCTTTTCGATATCATTCAATCGTACATCAACAGCCGGCAGGGATTCGTAAAAGACTCTACTCTTCTCGGCTATCAGATGGTACAGAAACGGCTGCATGAATACTTCCCGGAAGATACCCAGGTACAGTTGATAACTCCTGTATACCTGCAGGATGTCATCACCAGACTGGTAAAACGGTTCTCCTATGCATATGGCAAGAAAGTATATACTGTATTAAATGCATCATTTCTTCTGGCTGAACGCCTGGGGCAGATAGATTCGGCCGACGTTGTCCGCCGGATATCGGTACCAAAACCACCGCAGTCTGTGGAAGACGTTGAGCATAAACGGGAAAAGTTCTTGTCCAGGAAGGAGCTGCATGACGTATTATCACGGATCCGTGAAAAATCTCCCACCGTGGCACTGATCTGCGAATTCCAGTCACTGACAGGGCTGCGTTTCGGAGAACTGGCAGCACTGCGTGACAAGGATTATGATGGGCATGAGATATATGTCAATGCTACCCTTGTATGGGCACGGAAAAAAGGAGACATTCCACATCGTGGCAGTCCGAAAAATATCTACTCTATCCGGCATGTCAAGCTGGATAAACGTGCCAGGGAAATCCTGGAACATTTCCAGCTGCGGAATAAACGCCGGCGCCTATGGGAGCCAACACAACATGACAAGGATGACGAATCATATATCTTCACCAATACTGATGGCGGTCCCATAGATCTATCATACGTCAATAAGATTCTGCGTCAGATCCATTATGACAAACACCTGAGCACGCATATCTTCCGGCATACCCATATCAGTATACTGGCAGAAGCCGGGGTATCTCTCAAAGCAATCATGCAGCGTGTCGGTCACAACGAACCGGCAACGACACTGTCAGTCTATACGCACGTTACCGATGCCATGGAAAACGAAGCCGTCGAAGCTATCGAAAAGATAACTTAACCATTGAAAAGCGCATGGTTGTGCGGTTTGTAGGCATTCATTCCCTATTTTTTTCAAACGAAATGCTCAAAAATTCCCCAATAGGGAATGGATAGGGAATACCTATAGTTCTTTTGTGATAATATGCGATACGGAAATATTTTTATAAACACGAAAACGGCCCTGTACTAAGCGATTTATGTATCGCTACATATCGTACAGGGCCGTTTCATTGCTTTGGCGGAGAGAGAGGGATTTGAACCCTCGGTACAGCTGTAGCCGTACACATGATTTCCAATCATGCTCCTTCAGCCACTCGGACACCTCTCCATGCCTTACACATTGTTGCACTCTATGAAGTTTTCACGGTGCTGTCGGGATCAACACCCAATGTGTAAATATGGTCGGGGCGACAGGATTCGAACCTGCGACCTCTTAGTCCCGAACCAAGCGCGCTACCAAACTGCGCTACGCCCCGTCACCTGACTTGTATATAATACCATATTCACAACAAAAGTCAAGTGAAATATTTACATTATTTAGCCATGTCTTTAGGTTTGCTGACGCCTTCTGCCAGGACGCAGCCCTTCTGAATCATGACGTTGGCATACTGTGCCATTTCACTGGTAGCGATGACGAGATATGCCTTTTTGGCTTCTTCATAAAACGCAAATCGTTCATAGATTCCGATGACATCGCTATCCCGTTCGTCGTGAAGGCCGATGATTTCCTTGTACGTATCCCAGATAGGGGTTTCGACAGGGTCACCGGGTACAACTTCCATGAGATGAACCGGTTTTTCGACATATTGATCCAGGGGAATCATGGTAAGGATGGCATCGAGCAATTCGGGGACGCCGTGTCCATCTGCCCGGAGGACAATAGCATTCTTTCCTACCGATTCGGCAGGGAAATTACCATCTGCAATGACCAGACTGTCACCATGGCCCATTTCACAAAGAACTTTCAGCATGTCTGGCGATAAAATGCCGGGAACTCCCGTTAACATACGTATCAGACCCTTTCTATAATATAATATGTATATTATAGCCACTCATTCTCTGTCTATCATTATAACAGTCTGCCAGAGCCATCGCAACCAGAATGCCGGGCTACCCGCGGTCTTTCTGTTTCCGGTCATTTCTCTGTTTCCAGAGAAATCCTCCTGCCAGGGTAATAGCGACCAATATGCCCTGAATCACCATTTCATTCCCTTTCCCATAGGGAAAATACGGGTCCGTTGCCAGCATCCCGCCGGCGGCCCAGCCGAGAATAGCCCCGCCAATATAGACCAGTATGGGAAAACGGTTCATGATTTTAATGACGATGGTACTGCCAAAGATGATGATAGGGACGGAAATCATCATGCCCATCACTAGAAGGCCCAGGTGTCCGCCAGTAGCACCGACGATTCCCAGTACGTTGTCGAGGCTCATGAGAGCGTCGGCGGCAATAATGGTGCGCACAGCCGCAAAAAGGGAATCTTTGGCTTCTACGTGGATATTTTCATCATCATCGGCTCCGATGAGTTTAATACCAATAAGGACCAGCAGGATAGCACCGACGGTCTTAAGATAGGGGATCTGCAGCAGCCAGACGACAGCAGCCGCCATGAGGAAACGCAGGACGATAGCCCCGCCGGTCCCGTACAAAATGGCCTTCTTCTGTAAATGATGGGGCAGATTTTTTGCCGCCATGCCAATGACGATAGAATTATCGCCACCCAGTGCCAGATCGATGAGAACGACCTGGGCAATGGTCCATATATCAAATAGTATATTTTCTTCCAAGAGGAACCTCCTTTACCTGCACAAAACAACAGGTATATTATACGCAAAAATAAGCAGCTTGTGTAGGGTACAGGTGAGTAAATGATGACTTTCTGCGGTAAAAAAACAGAGGCTGCCATAGAGACAGCCCCTGTCGCCAGGTACATTATTTCAGGCCTAATTTTTCCATAATACGATTGAGTTTGTCCTGCGTATCCTGATTTTGTTTCTGCAGTTCCTGTACCTGATTCTTCAGATTCTTTACTTCGGCATCTTTTGCCTGATTTTCCTGTTTGAGCGTGGAGATTTCCCGTACCAGCGCAGCTTTGGAAACAGGTCCGCGGTTGACACCACTGCCGATCCCCACGGTGACACCGGCATTGATCATGTTTTCGCCATTTCCCACGGTCGCACCCATGCTGACAATCATATTGTCATTGGGCCGGTAGAAGGCGCCAATAGCCGCTGCCGTAGAATTACGGTAATTGCCGATGCCGGCAGAAATACTCCAGGAGTCGTCGCCATTGGGATCCGGATGAAGTGCTGCCAGAGCCGCAGCGCCGGCACCGATGCGGTTGATGCGCGTATCGAGGCGACTGAGGTGATGGCCCCGGCTGTTGATGGCTTCTCCTGCAGCATCTGCCACTTTCGCAACCTGACCGACGGTGGCCGCATCATCCTTTTCTTTGCCGTCGGCTACGCCATGAATCTGGTTGCCGCCGGCGTTGATTTCACTGCTGGATACTTTGACCTTGCCAGTCTGGATACCGTCTTTGTCCAGGGTCATCTTACTGTCCCCGCTGCCGATAGTCACCTTGTCAAAGGATACGTCCTTCTTGGTGGAAATCTTGATGGCACCGTTGTCGTTAGACAGTTCGATATTGTCGCCGCTGGTGAAGTTCTGGACGTCGCCGGCCTTAATCTTCTTCACCGTCTTGCCATCAATCTGGCTTTCCCAGCTGCCGTTGGCCGCATCCTTCACCTGGTCCGGATGCATCTTATCCTGGACATGGAGTTTCACCTTATTGTCATCGGAAACCTTGTAGTCCCCGGTGTAGTTCCCTTCCTTGTCCTTTTCTCCCACCAGCTGGAAGTCGGAATTGTTCTTCTTCAGGTCACTTACATTGTCAGCCACCTGTTTCAACTGTTCTTCCGTGGCGGCCCGGCCCTTGGTAGCAAAGTCCTGTGCGTCGATGGTCCTGTTGGTGAGGCCGCTGAGGGTGCCGTTGTTGCCGTCGATAGTCACCGTCTGGTGACCGCTGGTACCATTACCGATGGTCACCGTCCCGCCATTGCCATCAATAACTACAGAATTTCCATTTCGATTTATCTCCGCTAGTAGTATCCCCAATGGAGACCCCTGCTGTAGTGGATTTCCAGATTGGAGAAGAAATGGCACTCCGGAAGACACTGCTCTGAATATTTCCTGTATTGGAACCTTCCCAAGGCAGATATCCTTGGACTCCCGCTTGGGTAGCCCAATTGGACACCGAGTAAGCCCCCAGGGCTACACCGTCCTTGGCGTCAGATCCATCTACTTTAGCACCATAACCGATGGCTGCACCGGCTTCAGCTCCATTGACAAGAGAATCGGCTCCCAATGCAATAGAATACGTCCCATTGGCGTTGGCACCCTTTTCTCCCACGTTATTGCCCCCGATGGCAATCCCATAGGGATGGTCCGAAGAGCTGTCCTGCCCAATAGCAATAGAACCCTGATTATTCACGATGGCATTTTCCCCGATGGCGATTCCATAGGGATTATTGTTCGCCTGGGCCCCGGTCCCGATGGCTACGGCATCCGTTCCATGGGCTTTGGCCTCTTTCCCGAAAGCGAGGGCTCCTCCCATGGTGGATTCAGAAGAATGGCCGATGGCCATGCCATCTTCTACCGTAGCATGTGCCGATTCACCCAGGGCTATGGAAGAATTCCCCTGGGAAGATGCACTCTTCCCGATAGCAACAGCGTTGGCCTTTTCCGCAGAGGCCTTATTGCCGATGATTACATCATAGGTCCATTTACCGGAAGCATTGCGCCCCAAAACGATGCTGTAGTCACTGCCTTCTCCAGTATCGCCAATGGCGCCAATGGCAATGGAATAATTGTACAGTTTGCTATTGTATTAGGCCTTGCCAAAACTAAAGCCATGTTTCTGGCTGTCATAAGCAAATTCTCCATCATTGAACAATAGAGTCCCGAAAAATTTGCTGGTCCCATAAACAAATAAATCTCCCTGGGTGTGAGGATAATCTCCGATAGTAACACTACCATACTGGACTTTCTCCCCGGCAGCCGCATAGGCGGGGACTACGGCTGTACTCCCCAGCACCAGTGCCAATGTTATAGCCCTGGTCAGCCAGACATAGCGGTTGCGTCTGTCATGAACTCCCCCATCTTTTGATCCGTGATTTTTTGCGATTTCCGATACGACAACCCATACCGAGCGGGCCTTGCTCCAAATGACTTTAAAGATTTTATTCATGATATTTCACCTACTCAAAAACCAATGATAACTACATCCTTGAATACGCACACATTTCTGTGATAAATAATGCAAATAGTATTATAAATATAACAAATAGATTGATTTTCAAACTTTAATGTTATATATTATATCATATTAATTTAATCATTCTAAAACATATTGCGTGTTATAATAAAAAAATATACGTACCATAACTGTTTTTTAGTCAACAAATCTTAAAAAGTAAGCGGGAAACTGTACCTGCCCCGTTAGAAAAACAACGGATAAATCATAAAAAATTACGTATACTATGTACAGAATTAATTTACTAAAGAGGTGATACCATGAAAGAACCGGTAGGAAAAATCTTTTCTATTACACAGGAAAATACACCTGTTCCTGGATGCACCATTTCCAGTCAGGAATTCCAGGAAAATGGATATACCTTTTCCTATTTTTCTATGGCCGCCCATACGGACATCAGTGCCGAAAGCTATGCCTATCCCAAATGGCTGTACGTACTGGCGGGGACACTGACCATATATACGCCGGACGGCATCTTTCAGGTTCTACATGCCGGAGAAAGTGTCCTGACACCACGGCATATTCCCATTGGCATGAAGGCCGATACAGATACGATTTACAGTGAATTGACATTACAGGAGGAATCTATTATGAACAACATCATCAAAGAAGGCACAGTATTCCAGCTCGCCAATCTCGTTCCCTATCAGGAAGGAAAAATCATCAACATGGACATCATTTCCGATCCGAAATTGAAATTCGTCGTCATGAGCCTGGCTGCTGGCACAGGCCTTTCGGAACACGCCGCACCGGGCGAAGCACTGGTATTCGCATTGGACGGCACTGCCACCATCACCTACGAAGGTACACCTGTAACCATCCACAAAGGGGAAACGATCAAATTCGCCGCCGGTGGCCGTCACGCTGTTCAGGCCGACAGCAACTTTAAAATGGCACTCCTCCTGACACTGAAGTAGGAAAAAAGCCGCAGACCGGGAAGGGCAGCAGTCAGCGGCCAGCGGATAGCTGTTGAAAGGCCGCAGTGCGTGGAAAGGCAGCTGCCAGCAGGTTGAGCCGGTGCGACGGACAGTGAGTCTTTGCCGTCCCCGCGAGGGGAAGGGGCCTTATTTCAATAGTGAGTCCTATTCATGAGTCCGTTTATCCGCATGGGAACGAAGCCAGTCCGACGTACCACATCCTCGGACTCAGATACTGAGACGCAAACGATAAAAAACCCCTTCAGACGCCGTTGGCGCCAGCTTCCCCTCACGGGGACGCCATGCTACACGGCACTATGAACCAGCTAATTCCATTCAGGGAGAGCAATACTACACTGCGCTTTAAGCCAGCTTTTGCACCTGAAAACTGTAAGCGTAAAATATAATCGTATATGTAAAAATGCCGGACGTTATGGTGTGCTCATCATAACATCCGGCATTTTGCCGACCCGGTTCTCTGCTTTCGCCAAAACCACGATATCCCTTTATTTCTGAAAAGGAGCTGCGAATGGGCACTGCGTTCCGGCATAAGCAGAGAACCTGGGAGAATGGGAAGCCGATACTTTATTTCAAACGTCAAACATCAAACAAAAAAGCACTAGCATAAGCTAGTGCTTTTTCCCTAATCAGCGGCTTCCTATCCTCCCAGGGGGCTTCCCCCCAAGTACTTTCGGCGTT
>ERZ791885.1275-NODE-1275-length-17251-cov-43.729065_pt1 | contig 17251 bp, 14 predicted proteins | sample MGYA00510159_ERZ791885 | MGnify/ENA primary metagenome ERZ791885 (study PRJEB30046, sample SAMN00792054) | human gut metagenome | study: EMG produced TPA metagenomics assembly of the A metagenome-wide association study of gut microbiota in type 2... | reverse complement strand
ACAAAGTCCTTGAAGTCAGCGAAGCCACCATTGCAAAGTGGAACGATATAGACGGTGGAGATGTGGGTGCTGACCTGTAGGATGTTAATAATTAATCGATTAGAATAAAGACTTATGAGACATAGATTATTTATCCCCGCAGTCCTCGCGCTGCTGTTCGCCCTCGCCGCCTGCACACAGAACGAACTGGCAGACGATAACCGTCTGCCCGAATGTGAATACCCCGTAGTCATCCGTGCCACCGGACTGTCCGTAGAGGCAACGCCGCAGGCAGTCCCATCAACCCGTGCCTCCGTGGACGGCGACTGGCAGGGCGTCACTTCCGTGGCACTCAAGATTGGCGATGCGGTAAAGGAATACACCGTTACGGCTACGGATGCCGACGGATACAAGAGTGCCACGCTTTCACGCGAGAACGACCCGTACTACTGGACCAGCCGCGACCCGATTACCGTATCGGCATGGTGGCCCTTCAACAATGCCGACATCACACAGATGCCTGCCGTGAAGGTGGCTGAAGACCAAAGCAAATTGGCAGACTTCCAGAACAGCGATTTCATATCTGCTGAAAACCAGACGGTGGAATTTAACAACCCGACACTTGAATTTACCCACCGCACGGCACGCGTGACAATCGAACTGAAGCCCGGCACGGGATTCACGAGCGTCGCTGGTGCCATGGTGAGCCTCGTGAGCCTGTCCGCCGATAACGGCAACCCGACCGCCATCAAGACCTACAACGCAAGCGGCAACACCTACGAGGCACTGACCGCCCCGCAGACCGTTGCGGCAGGCAAGCCGTTCGTCAAGGTGGAACTCGGCGGCGGCACCTTCTACTTCCGTCCGCAGAACAACGTCGTATTAGAAGCGGGTAGCCGCTATAAATATACCGTTAAGGTGAACACCACCGGCTTGACGTTAGAGGGTTGCACCATCGGCAGCTGGGCTGACGGCGGCGGCGAGAGCGGCGCAGCCGAGGATTTGGGCTACATCTACGACAGCAACACCAATACCTACACGGTCTATAACGCCAACGGCCTGATGAATATAGCCGAATTAGTGAACGGAGGTAAGACCGACATTAACATTACCCTCACCGCTGACATTGACCTCACAGGCAAAAACTGGACACCGATAGGCACAGACTACGACAACTCATACAAAGGCACCTTCGACGGTGGCGGCCATACCATTACGGGGCTGACCTTTACAACAAATGACGAATATGCAGGTCTGTTCGGCTGGCTCAATAGAGCTGGTACGGTGAAGAACGTGGTGATGGAGGGCGTACAGATAACAAGCAATCAAATATATGGCGGCAGTATTGGCGGCGTGGTAGGATATAGCTGGGGCACCATTGAAAACTGCTCGGTGTCGGGCAGCGTCAGCGGCACGGTGTATGTCGGCGGTGTGGTGGGTGTTCAAATAGGCGGTTCCATCACCGGATGCAGTTCCTCTGCCACAGTGAAGGGAACGGTCGATGTCGGCGGCGTGGCAGGTCAGACGAATTCGAGTGCCACCCTGACCGCTTGCTATGCCACGGGCAACGTGATCATAGAAATAAACCCCAAAAAGAATATCGCTGGCGGCAGTCTGGTGGGAATGAACGCAGGAAGCAGCCTCCTTGCCTGCTATGCCACGGGCAACGTAACCAGTACGGGTAGTAGCACTGGCAAAGTACATATCGGCGGCTTTTTGGGAAATAACTACACCACCGTGACTGCCTGCTATTGGAAGAACAATCATGAACAAGGCATCGGCTACAATAGGGAAAGCACCGGAGCCACGAAGGTGGACGGCTCTGTCGTTACCTGGCAGAAAGCCGTTGATGCCATGAACACCGCCTTGCAGAACGCAGGCTCAGAGTGGCGTTACGAACTTAAAGGAGCATTGCCTACCTTGAGGAAGCAGTAAACCGTCGGGCGGAAAAAGTCCTGCCCGCAACGGAAAGAACCAGAGTAATAAAACAACAGATATAATGAAGACAAGATTTTTTGCACTTGCAGCGCTCGCCCTCTTATTGGGCGCCTGCACACAGGACGAAGCGGGCTTTCTGCCGGAAGGGGCGGAAGGCACACCCATCGTCTTCACCGCCACGGGGCTGAATCCCGCCGCGAAAGCCATCGCCGGCACCCGTGCCCCCGCGGATGGCAATTGGGAGGGTGTGCAGAGCGTGGCAGTGCTGATGGACGGCATGGTGAAGACGTACGACGTGACGCCCTCCACCGCCGACCCCACCAGCGCCACGCTGACCTCCACCGACCCGTACTACTGGACCAACCACAACGACATCACCGTCACAGCGTGGTGGCCCTACACCGAGGGCGAGACAACCCCTTCTGCTGTGAAGGTAAAAGCCAACCAAAGTGCCCGGAAAGACTTCGAGGGCAGCGACCTCATCGTAGCCGACGGACAGACGGTGACCTATGGTAGCCCCACGCTCCGCTTCACCCACCGCACGGCGCGGGTGACCGTCGTTCTGACGGACTACACCGAGGGGCTGGCATCCGTGCAGCTGACGGGTCTCTCCACCGAGAATGACAATCCAGATAAAATCACCCCGTATGACAAGGGCAGCAACACCTACATCGCCCTCGTAGCCCCGCAAAGTGTGGCAGCTGGCAGGACCTTCATTACGTGCACCTTCACTAACGGCAAAACCTTCGTTTATAAGATGAAGAATGCTACCGACTGGCAGGCGGGCGGTGAATATACCTACACCGTCTCCCTCGCTGCGGCAAAAGACCTGGGCTATACCATAGAGAGCGACGGCAGCTACACCGTGACCTCCGCCGATGGCCTGATGAATGTAGCCGAATTAGTGAACGGAGGTAAGACCGACATTAACATTACCCTCGACAAAAACATTGATCTGACGGGCAAAGGCTGGACGCCGATAGGCACAAGCTTCGATAACTCATACAAAGGCACTTTCGACGGCGGCGGCCATACCATCACGGGGTTGACCGTTACGACAAATGACCAATTTGTGGGTCTGTTCGGCTATCTCAATAGAGCTGGTATGGTGAAGAACGTGGTGATGGAAGGCATACAGATAACAAGCAATCACATGTTTGGCTGTACTGGCGGCGTGGTAGGATATAGCTGGGGCACCATTGAAAACTGCTCGGTGTCGGGTAGCGTCAGCGGCACAGATTGTGTCGGCGGTGTGGTGGGTTCACAAAAGGCCGGTTCCATCATCGGATGCAGCTCCTCTGCCACTGTGAAGGGAAAGCACTATGTCGGCGGTGTGGCAGGAGAAAAATGGGGCACCATGACAGCTTGCTATGCCACAGGCAACGTGACCTTAGAAATAGCTTCCCAAAAGAATAACTTTGGCGGCGGTGTAGTGGGATTAAACGGAGGAAGCCGCGTCCTTGCCTGCTATGCCACGGGCAACGTAACCAGTACGGGTAGCAGCACCGGCAATGTGCATATCGGCGGCTTGTTTGGAGATAGCTACACCACCGTGACCGCCTGCTATTGGAAGAACAATCAGGAACGAGGCTATAAGACCGCCCCCGAATCCACGAAGGTGGACGGCACTTACGTTACCTGGCAGAAAGCCGTCGATGCCATGAACACCGCCTTGCAGAACGCAGGCTCAGAGTGGCGTTACGAACTTAAAGGAGCATTGCCTACCTTGAGGAAGCAGTAAGCTGTTGCGGGCGGAAAAAGTTCCGCCCGCAACGGAAAGAACCGAAGTATAACCCCAATAAAGAAAGGAGGACGTGATGGAACACACGGAGAATCCACCATATTGGTTTTGGCATCAAGGCATTGTCAATAATAATATAGTCTCCAGTGTAAATATGGAAGCTGTAAGCCGGACATTGTCAAGATTGGTGCTCATTAAAGACAACAAATCAAGTATTTAAATTAAAAACATGGGACTTTTTCACAGAGGCAAGAAAAATAATGACGATGAGCCGGACAGTGTTCAAACCAATTCATTCTCTGATATTATGAATGGTTTGCAGTACGCCGTAAACTGTGCACAAGATACATTACAGAATCATCAGATACAAAATCTGACCAGACTTTTTGAAGGAACAAATGCAAATAACGCAAATACGTTCCAATCAAAAAAAATCATGGTTGGAGACAAGACTATTGATATTCCACTTATAGCCTTGATATCCCATCATTATCTTGCAATGGATAATGTGCAGATAAAGTTCAAGGCGAAGGTCGGAAGCGTGGAATCACAGATCCCGGAAAACAACTTGCTGTTATCCAGTCCGCACAGAGCCAATCTCCAGATGCAGATGAGCAACATAAAACCAGATACAGATGATATCATGGAGGTTTGCGTCAATTTTAAAGTTCAGGAGACTCCGGAGAGTATTTCCCGAATCATTGACGATTTTGTAAAAAATATCTAACAATTTTAAAATTCAAATGTTATGGCAGAAGAAATAAAGAACCAAGGGCAACAAGAAAATGCGGAAAACTTGAATGAAAATGTAAGCGGACAGGCGAAAGAAATTATCTCCGCTGCATTGGAAGAGACTCAAAACAGAGAAACTTCTCCAGTTCTTAAAGCAGATTCAAACGTGACTGACAAATTCAAGGGGCTTCCCATGCGGGAACTTATTGCAGCTCCACTTATTGCAGCAGCCGAAGCACAACAGGAATTGGCAGCGACAGCATGGAATTTCTACCAGCAAATTGCATTTGATGGTAAAAGCGGCAATAAAGCGCGTATATTGGAATTCGATGTCGAAAGACCGATACAGCAGGATGGAAAAATGACAACAATGTCACAAAGTGTCAAGGCTCCGTTTATAGGATTGGTGCCTATTCCTTCCCTGCTCATAGATCGCGTGGATGTCGATTTCCAGATGGAGGTTACCGATACATCAAACGTAAAAAGCACTACCAACGCAGAAGTAGAGGCAAAAGCTTCTGCAAAACATTGGTTTATAAATGCGGAAATCAGCGGCAAAGTCACGACCGCCCGCGAGAACACCCGCATGACCAACCAAACGGCAAAATACCAGATACATGTGACAGCCAGTCAGCAGCCGCAGACCGAAGGTCTGTCTAAACTGATGGATATAATGGCATCATGTATCGAGCCTATAACAAACGAAAGTAACAGTAAGTAAATATATGAATTTGATTCAAGCATTAAGATTGCCAAACAGTCAAGCAGTAATGACAAATATTGCACGGTTTCATTATCAAAATATTTATAATGTAGGTTTGACCCCTCCGATTTTCACGCAAAGTAATTTGACATTTCAAATAAAAGGATATACCCGTAACTATCGTTTTCTTAGATTAGACTACGCCTGTGTCATATATATTGCGGATAGAATAGCAGTCGTTGCTTCAAATGGCATAGATACTTTAAGTTCAGGTTTTTCGGGGTGTTATATGGCCAGTTTTAGGCACAATGGCATTAGGTATGTTGCTCATATTCCAACGCCTAACAATAGTATTAAAATATCATGGAATCGGGCGGTTAAAAATCGAATAATAGATAATGTTGTTCTTTTTAAACCTACTGAAGGATTGGCGAGAATCCCAGGAACCATTGGTATTTGGGGAATTATAACATTTAACGATAGATGTTATCGGCTTGATGTAAATGAAAACGCTCCTCCAAGTCAAGCCATACGTGGCCAAAGAATTTTTAACTCAATCCCGAGAAATCCCATACTAACAGAAATTCCACCTATCGCCGGTGGTCAGATGCCTTAATAATTATAACAATTGTAAATAAGGGAAGAATGGTTGTTTCATTGAGGAGTAGAATTCTATTCGGATATATAATTCTGGTGGCGGTCATAGGCAGCATGGCCGCCATTCTCATCCATGAACCTGCGAAGTTCCACGACCTATATGCGTATTTTAAATAACGGTATTTACACAAACAGCAAATGAGCGAACAATTCGTTACCACTACCAAGCATTTCCGCAAGATGCTTGCCGCAGGCTATCTGTTGATAGTCCTGCTGGTGGGCGGCATCATCTGCACGTGGCTCGGAGAATGGCGCGACTTGGAGTTGCTGGAACGGGAGAACCGTGAAATCAACCGCTTCCGCAAGGAAACACACGATGCGTATGTGGGTGTGGTGGAGTTGTCTCTTTTGGGCGAGTCGGTGCTGGAATGGGACGATAAGGATGTGGCGGCATACCGGCGGCAACGGATGACGGTGGATAGTATGCTTTGCCGCTTCAAGAGCCATTACGAATCGGTGCGCATAGACAGCGTGCGCCACTTGCTGGAGGACAAGGAAAAGCGGCTGTGCGCCATCATGGAGGCTCTGGAACAACAGGCGGACATCAACCGCCGGATAGCCAAGCAGGTGCCGGTGATAGTGCAAACGAGCAGGCAGGAAGAGCCGAAGAAACAGAGGAGGAAAGGTTTTCTCGGGTTGTTCGGCAAGAAACAGGAAGCACCTCCGACGACGACCACCACGATGCTCTACACACTGAACCGTGATATGATAGCGCAACAACGTGCCCAAAGCCATCGTCTGTCGGAATATGCCGACAGCCTTGCCAGCCGCAATGCGGAACTGAACCGCCAACTGCAAACCCTTATCCAGCAGATGGACCACAAGGTGCAGGCTGACTTGCAGGAACGTGAGGCGGAAATATCCGCTATGCGTGAAAAGTCGTTCTTGCAGGTAGGTATCATAACGGGTGTCATGCTGCTGTTGCTCATTATTTCATACATCATCATTCACCGCTATGCCACCCGCATCAAGCAGTACAAACGTAAGACAACAGATTTAATCGGGCAACTGCAAAAGTCCGTAAAACAAAACGAATCGTTGATAGCCTCACGCAAGAAAGCGATGCACACCATCACCCACGAGCTACGCACACCACTGACTGCCATACATGGATATGCGGAACTGATGCAGGACAACGAAGAAGAAAAGATAAGCGGTTATGCGGACAATATCCTGCAAGCCTCCAAGAGAATGACCGACATGCTCAACTCCCTGCTTGACTTCTTCCGCTTGGACAGCGGCAAGGAACAGGCGAATGTCCGTCCGTTTCGTTTGGAAAACATCGCGGAGCTGTTGCAAACGGAGTTTACGCAACAAGCAGAAGCAAAAGATCTTAAACTTACCATCGAGTGCCCGGAGGGTATTATCCTGAATGGCGACAAGGAGCGCATCATACAGATATGCGACAACCTGCTGGGCAATGCCGTCAAGTTCACGAATGCCGGAAGCGTTTCACTTGTCATAAGCTATGACGGCAATAGGCTGACCCTTGTAGTAGAGGACACCGGAACCGGCATGAGTGCGGAAGAACAACAGCGAGTGTTCGGAGCGTTCGAGCGGCTTTCCAACGCCGCCACGCAAGACGGTTTCGGATTGGGGTTAAGCATTGTGAAACAGATAGTCGGGATGCTTGGCGGCACTATACGCTTGGAAAGCGAAAAAGGAGAAGGCAGTCGTTTTACTGTGGAGTTGCCAATGAACACTGCCGATATTGGTATTGAAGAACAGACAGCCGCAGAAAGTCTGGCTCATATAGAAAGACCTTATTCTGTCATCGTATTGGACGACAATCCGATGGTATTATCCATGACAAAGGAAATGTATGCTGGTATAGGTGTGCATTGCGACACGTTCACCACTATTGGCGATGCAATGGAAGCCATGCGGCAGCACACATACGACCTCATGATAACCGATATGAAGATGCCGGAGATTAACGGCTATGAGGTGTTGGAGTTGTTACGCTCGTCAAGTGTCAGCAACTCGAAAGAGATTCCCATTGTCGTGGCGACCGCCTCCGGCAGTTGCAGCGAAGAGGAGCTGTTGGAAAATGGATTTACCGCCTGCCTGTTCAAGCCATTTTCCATTTCCGAACTGGTTGCTGTATCAGACAAATGCCTTTTGACAAGTACGGACAAGGATGAACTTCCCGACTTGTCCTCTCTGCTTGCATATGGTGACAAACGGGCGATGCTCGACCGTTTGATAACCGAAACAGAAAAGGATATGCAGGCTGTCCGGGAAATCATGGAGAGGAATGACCGCAAGGCGTTGGACGAATGGATACACCGTCAGCGAAGTTCATGGGCTGTTATCCGTGCTGACAAACCCTTGTGGAACCTGTATGAACTGCTGCATCAAGAATCTGAATGTTCCGAAATGGAATTGCGGAAATGCGTGGATGCCATGCTTCGTATGGGAACAGTTATCATAGAACTTGCGCAAAAGGAAAGGAGGTTGTCGGATGAAAGTATTTGTGATTGAGGACAACCCCGTCTATAACGATTATGTCTGCAACCTGCTGAAGAAAGACAGCTTCGATACTATGTCGGCATATAATCTTGCCACTGCCAAGAAACTATTGGCAAAATCAGAGGTGGATGATATTGTCGTTGCCGACCTACGCCTCTCCGACGGTGAAAGCATAGAGTTGTTACGGTGGATGCGTGCCAACGACAAACAACAGGTGTTTATCGTTATGACCAATTACGGGGAGGTGCATACGGCAGTGGAAAGTATGAAGCTCGGCTCAAAGGATTACATACAGAAACAGTTGTTGGAGGATAAACTGATACCGCTTATCCACACCCTGCAAAAAGAACATGAAAAGCGACTACAATGGAACATTCCGATATTCGTCCGGCAGGGCGAAGCCTATCAGAAAATCAAGAAACGTGTGCGCCTTGTAGCCACCACCCGGATGAGCGTGCTGATACTGGGCGAGAACGGTACGGGCAAGGAACATATCGCACAACATATACACCAACAAAGCAAACTTGCCGATAAACCTTTTGTGGCAGTGGACTGCGGAGCCTTGTCCCCGTCATTGATACAATCCGCCTTCTTCGGACACGTCAAGGGCGCGTTTACGGGTGCCGAAGCAAACAAGACGGGGTATTTTCTGGAAGCGGATGGCGGCACGCTGTTCCTTGACGAAGTGGGCAACCTAACAATGGAGATGCAACAGATGCTGCTCCGCGCCATACAGGAACGCCGTTACCGTCCCGTCGGAGCAAAGGAGGACAAAACAGCCAACGTGAGGATAGTGGCTGCAACCAACGAGGATTTGCAGAAAGCCGTAACGGAAAAGCGGTTCCGGCAGGATTTGCTCTATCGCTTGCAGGAGTATGTGATAACCATGCCGCCCTTGCGCGACTGCCCGGAAGACATCATGCCATTGGCCGAGTTCTTCCGTGAAATGGCAAACCGTGAGTTGGAACGTGAAGTAAAAGGTTTTGCCGCATCTGCCCGTAATGCCCTGCTCGCCCATGCGTGGCCGGGCAACGTGCGCGAGTTGAAACAGAAGATACAGACGGCAGTCCTGCAATCAGAAGGCGATATGATAACCGAAGCCGATTTGGAACTTGACAATGAACCGTCCGCTACTTCCGCTTGTTTTACATTGAAGAGCGGGGATGAAGAAAGAGGACGTATCCTGCGTGCTTTGAAACAAGCAGCCGGTAACAAGAAAATGGCTGCAAAGATACTGGGTATCGGCAGGACAACGCTGTATAATAAATTGGTAGAATATGGATTGAATGAAGAAAACTGACCGGAGTATGGCTGTAAATGGCAATAATTGATTAACTTTGCAATTGTATTTCAGAAAATAGCAGGCGATTGGGTAACTTTTCGCCGATGATATAGACATAAGACCGCAAGGCGTTTCGAGCGAAAATCTGGTAAATTGAAACTACGGAGACGATTGCGTGATGCTTATGCTATGCCTACGCATAGCGTGCATTCACGTACTCTCCGTAAAGGCTTTACCAGAGCCATCGCTTGAAAGTAGTGTGAATTGCACGCTACTTTTTTGCCTCGCCAAAAAGGAAAGGAAATACGTTATGGCGAAAATACAATTACTTGCCGTTATCTCAATAGATGGCTGTCCGATGAAACTGCATCCCCGGAAGCGGTTGCTTCAAACCGAAGATTACGGTATGGATGAAATACGTGCCAATGCCCTGTATAAGCTGACATCCGACTATTCGGTATCCGTGCTTCAAGAATGGAGAGAGGAAGGTGGAAGCATTTGCCATTTGTTGGAAGTAACTGCCGGGAATACCGAATATGCCAACGGACTGTTACGGATGAACGTGATAGATGAAATCATACTATACGTTGTTCCAACCATCGACGGAAACGGAGCGCATTTTTTCAAGTCAGCACTACCTATGAATGACTGGCGGCTTATGGAGAACAAAACTTATAGGGACGGAGTAATCCGGCTTACCTATCATAAAGAGCCACGGGCATAAAATGTTCAGATTATGAACATCTTGGCGGAATTTCCGTGTTCAGAAAGTGAACACATGTTCAGAATCTGAACACATTTCACAAGGGATGCAATCAAGGATAAAATTATTTTTGAATTTTATCTTTCTGAAAAACAATGTAGTACAATTTTCTCACAATCTTTTCTCGTGTTTAGGGCTATGATTTGCCCATATATCAGTGTGCGCACACTGATAAACAAGTGTAAACCCTCAAAACAGAAAAGATAATGAACCATCTCATATTGGCGGAAACACAGTTTTTCGCCCTGATAAACGGAAAAGACAACGGTAGCACGGAAACGGCATACGGCGGATTCGTGCAGGAAGTAATAAACCTGTGCTACGGCGGCAATGATGCCAAGCATATTATTGTGGCGTTGGCTTTTGCCGAAATCGAATTACAGCACCATCCGCAGAACTTGTCGGCATCGGAGGAGAATGTCGTCACTGTGTATATCCGCAAGGCGTTATCATTCATCCGAAAGATGCAGAAGATGGTATCCGCTTCTGCAATTACCTCCGTGCCACCACTAACATCCACATCCGAAACCAAAGCCACAGTCCCAGCCCTGCAATGGACCGGTAATGCCGTCGAGTTGGTAGAACTAATCTATGCCCTCTACGCCACCGGCTGCATCAATGGCGGCAAGGCTTCGCTGAAAGAGCTTGCCCCTGTCCTCTATTCCTTTTTCGGTGTGGAGTCCAAAGACTGCTACCGCTTCTATACGGACATCAAACGCAGGAAAAGCGACAGTCGCACCTACTTCCTTGAAAAGATGCAGGACAAACTGAACGCGAAGATGCGACATGACGATGAATTGGAGCGGATGAGGAGATAAACGAATGCCAAACAAAGGATAAGCGGCCGGATTATACGGTTTCTTATCCTTCTTCATTTACAATCACTCTATTATCTGCCGGAAAGCCGATTAAAATCATTAACTTTGCAAGTATTAATCAATGACGGATGAAAATAGATAACCTCGAAATATTGAATGGACTGATTGCCGGAGCCGAAGGCGGGACAGTTGAGTTCAAAGAAACTACCGGGCAGTTGGAGCGTGGAATTGAAACTCTTTGTGCCTTCTTGAACGGTACGGGCGGCACGGTGCTGTTCGGTGTAACCGACAAGGGAAAGATTATCGGTCAGGAAGTGAGCGACAAGACGAAGCGCGATATTGCTGAAACCATCAGACGAATCGAGCCGTTTGCGACCATTGATATATCCTATACAGACATTCCGGGAACGAACAAAAGTGTTATAGCTTTATCAGCGGAAGAACAACGATATATGCGCCCGTTCACCTATAAGGGGAGGGCTTATCAACGGATAGAGAGCGTTACATCTGCCATGCCGCAGGGTATATACAACCTGTTGGTTATGCAGCGAGGCGGAACCTATGCTTGGGATTCCATGCAAAATCCCAGCTTGAAAATATCCGACCTTGACGAAACGGCAATCTTGGGCGCAGTACGTGGAGGAATCAGAGGCGGACGTTTGCCGGAAGGTTCTATGCAGGAGGATGTCCGAACCATCCTTGAAAAATTTGACTTGTTGAATGATGGAAAGCTGAACAATGCTTCCGTTGTCCTATTCGGACGAAACTTCTACCATTATCCCCAATGTCTGCTCCGTTTAGCCCGGTTCAAAGGAACGACAAAAGATGAATTTTTAGATAATCAGCGTGTGACAGGCAATATATTCAACTTGCTGGATGCTGCAATGGCATTTTTCTTCAAGCATTTGTCCCTTTCCGGTAAAATTGAAGGTTTGTACAGAGAAGAGGAACTGAATGTGCCATATAAGGCATTGAGAGAATGTTGCATAAATGCTTTTGCACATCGTGTTTACCATCGCCCCGGCAGTTCAGTCGGGATTGCTATCTATGATGACCGCGTGGAGATTGAAAACAGCGGAACATTTCCGCCTGATATTACCATTGAGAAACTGTTGGGTGGCCACAATTCCGAACCACAAAATCTGATAGTAGCCAATGTGCTGTACAAAAGTGCAGTATTGGAGAGTTGGGGACGTGGCATAGCCCTTATGGTAAACGAATGTCGCCGTGTCGGTATTCCGGATCCGGAGTTTCATACCGACGGCAATGCTGTATGGATTGTGTTTCATTATACAAGAACTACAGTAGGACAAGACCCCACAGCAACCCCACAGCAACCCTATAGTAACCCCACAGTAACCCCACAGTTAGGAAAACTGTTGTCTGCTATTGGGAACAACACTCTCTCTGCTAAAGAAATCATGGAGAAAACGGGAATGAAAGATAAAAGGAATTTCTTAAAGAACTATATCCATCCGGCAATAAATTCCGGTTTGGTCCTTTCACTTTATCCCGTAGGCTCCAAGAGTCCGCAACAGAAATACTATCTTACTGATAAAGGTAAAGGTTTCCTGCAACAATAACGGGTATGGCTAAAAAGAAGAAACATAAGAATGATGTAAAAACTGATTTACCGATAATCATGGATTATGGTATCGGCAGTATATCCGTTTATGACCCGGCAGACATGATGCCATACAACGAGCCGCCAATTAGCGAACAAATCCGCTTCAAGAAACTCGGCAAAGAGATGAAATCCGAGTTCAAGTGGCTGGTATCTTCCGTAGTGATTGAGTATTGGCAAGAAAACCGACAGATACCTTTCGGTGAAGAAATGTCGAAACTCAGAACCAGACTGTTGAGAATGTTTGCCGAAGAATACAGCATACTGCTTAAAGACGATACAGAGCTGAAAAATTATTTGCTGACGCTTGCCATTACCACCATCAACAAGCATCTCAAATCTGAGAATAAAAAGAGGGCGTCAAAACTCTCTTTTTAACAAAATTACCCTTGCTACAGATATCTATGACAGGGGTAATTTTCATATTTTGGGTGTTTTGACACATCCCCTTTTTCATATATAAAGGAATCTGTTATTTCTGCTGCAACAGGTGTTTCAAGTTTTCATCATTTGCGATACGTTCCAGTTCCTCTTGAACAATCTGCTTCACTTCCTCCTTGATGCGCCTGTAATTCGCCTGAACCGTTTCCTTCATGCGGTCGTTGCCGTCCCCGTCCGTAAAGTCGGTAATGACGGGGATTTTCTTGTAGGCTTTCTCCTCGCGCCTCACCTTCTCGGCATCCACGACAATCTCACAATGAAAAATCTTCTGCTCGATACGCTCGTTGAAGTTGTCGGACACCGAACCGACAAACATACCCTGCGTCAAGCCGGAAATCTTGCTCGGCGGGATGAGTGAATCCATCTGCGTGTTGATGGAGGTGGAAACATCCTGCCGGTTGATGGAAATGGACTGCCGTTTCTGCAACACCTTACCGAAGCGTTCGGAAAGCGTCTTGGCGGTTTCACCCACCACCTGACCGGAAAAGATATTGCCGACGGTGTTCATCACGACCTTCGCTTCTTTATCACCGTAGTCGCGCACCAACTGGCTGAAATCCTGAAAGCCCAGACACACGGCAACCTTGTTGCTTCGCGCGGTGGCGATAAGGTTGTCCAACCCCTTGAAATAAATCGTGGGCAGCTCGTCGATGATGACCGACGACTTCAGCATCCCTTTCTTGTTGATGAGTTTCACGATACGGGAGTTATACAGACCGAGAGCGGCCCCGTAGATATTCTGACGGTCGGGATTGTTGCCCACACAGAGTATTTTCGGTTCTTCGGGATTGTTGATGTCCAGCGTGAACTCGCTGTCCGACATCACCCAATAGAGCTGCGGGGAAATCATCCTTGACAAAGGGATTTTCGCGCTTGCTATCTGCCCCATCAACTGCTCCGCAGCCCCTCCGAGCCATGCGTCCATGAACGGAGAAAGATAGTTTTCCAATTCCGGGTAAGAGGTCAGTATCGGGAAAATATCCTCATAGCGGCGGTTCAGGAACTCAATCGCATGGGGGAACGTGCAGTATTTGCCGCCTTGATAGATTTTGAGATACCATATAATGCTGGCAAACAAAATAATAGGTGATTCCACAAAGAAGTCGCCCTGCTTCTGCACCCATGTTTTATTGAGGTTGAGCATTATCGTATAGGCACTCTCGTAGGCATCCGTAATATCCTCCATGAAATCCGGGTGGATGGGATTACAGCGGTGCGAGCGTCGCGGGTCGTCGAAGTTTATCACATAAAACTTCGGCTTCACCTTGTAACCCTCCGGGTGGTTCAGCAGATGGTTGTAGGCGATTGTAGATAAGTCGCTGAATTTGAAGTCATATACATACATCGAAAAGCCCTTTTCAATCTGCTGCTTGATGAAACTGTTTACCACCGCGTATGACTTTCCACTACCCGGCGTACCCAACACGATGGAGGCACGAAAAGGATTCACCACATTGATCCATCCGTTGTTCCAACGCTTTTTGTAGTAGAACCGTGTCGGAAGATTGACCGAATACTCGCTTTCGATAAGCCTTGTTTCCTGCATGAAGCTCTCGTTCTCGTTGTTGAACACATCATCCATGAGGTTGTGCTTCAACAGGCGGCTCAACCACAGACCGCCCATCAGCAGGAATACATAGCCCGCGCCAACGGTCAGGATATACAGTCCCGTCACCGCCTCCACCGGCAATGGCAGGGCCAGTATCCACCAGTTGAGGAAGAACAGCACGAAGCCCACGGCAAGGACCGCCCAGATTTTCCCCCACGTGATTTTCTCGCCCTTCACGCCCTTTGTCCCCAGACAGGACAGGGCAAGCAGGAGGACGGCAAATAGTTTCGTGTAGAGGATGGAACGGAACAGCCCCGCCGTGCGGTTGAAGTTCATCAGTATCCTGTCCACCACACCGATGTCCACACCCCAGAGCCGTATGGCTTCATAACAGAACCAGTACACGTTCATGACCACTAAAATAATACTCACGGCACGCAGAAAATCCATGATTTTCGCCAATGCCCTCAAATCGTCTTCTTGTTGTGACATACATTGATTTTTTAATTGTTGATACTCTGATTACATACCCAAGCCCTTGCGTTTTTTCTTCTTTTTGCGCTTCATCGCCCGGATGAAAGCCTCTTCCTCGGCATCTACCGCCGGACCTTCGGGAGTGAGCAAGCCCATACCGCCCGATATATCTTCACTGTCGTAGGCGGTCTGCCCGTGTGCCTTGTCCGCAGCATCCACAGGGATGGATAGCGGTATCGGCGGTTGTCCGGCGTATGGCAGGGTGAAGTGTTCCTGCAAGGCATTCGCCGAAAGCTCCTTACCCATGCGCGAACCGTTCAGCACGCATCCCGTGCGGTGGTCGATGAAGGTAGCCCCATAGATGCGCCCTTCCTCTGTGTAGCGCAGTACGGTGTCGATGCCCTTCTCTTTGAGTTGGGATACAAATTTGTCCTTGTCATAAGTGCCTTGCAGCACGGAAAGAACGGTGCGTTTCGTCATGTCGGCGAGCTTCCTGTCCTTAATCTCCGATTTGGAACGGATAAATTTTCTCTGTACGGCTTCATAACCTGCGGACTTCCCGAAAAGCGAGGATTTGAACGGGTTGCCCACCTTGTTACCCTTGTCGTCCGTGACGGAATAAACCAGTCCGTGATACTCCCGTCCGCGCACGTTGCCCCTCGCTTCCTCCACCGTCATATTATATAAGGAAAGGAGCGCACGGTATTCGCCCATCGTCTGAAAACGGTACTGCCCGTTCAGAGCCTTCACAGTGCCAGCCACCTGCTTCTTCACATCACCTGCCGATGCGTCCACCTTGCTTAGCGGCGTGTCAAGCCGGCGGTTCCTGCGCTCCGCGCCGTGCAGCCCGTATTTCTTCTCCAGCTCACGGGTGATTTGTTTGCTACGATAGTAGTTGTTCTTGTCGCTGATACATTTCCCGTTATCGTCCACCCGCACCGTCACGATGTGCAGGTGGTGGCGGTCGATGTCCTCGTGCTTGAAAACAAGATAAGGCTGGTTGCCGAAACCGAGTTTTTCCAGATACTCGCGGGCTATATCCTGCAATTCCGCATCGGTCAACACATCCTCCGGATGTGGGTTGAGCGAAATATGCACCACCGGCTTCTCCACCTTCATCTGTGGCGGCATGAAGGTGAGAAAACCCTCCATCGCCTTGTTGATGTCCACCTTTCCCGAACCGTCATTGTAGATGCGGTTGGTCGTAAGCAACCGCCCCTGCGCCTCGTTAATCTTCTCCCCGTTATAGGCAAGCGCGCCGTACAACGAGTTTCCTACACTGATTTTTGCGACCATTTCGCCTCCATTTCCCTTGAAAGTTCCACAATCTGACGGCTCAGTTTCACGAGTTCGACGGTCTGTTGCTCCAGCTTGTAGAGCAACGCCATCGCCTTTTTCTCGGAAAAATGCAGCCTCAGTTCCTTCACTACTTGATTGTAGTTCGTGCCTATCGCGCGGAACTGCGCATGAAAATCGGACAGTTTGGTGTAGTAATCCACCAGCGTCTTGTCCACTTTCAGCACCTTGAACGGCTGCCCGAAGAAGTGCGCTTTCAGGAAAACCGACTTGGCGTTTACGCCTGACTTCTCGAACATGGAGAGGAAACGGTTGTGTTCCTCCTCACTGAAACGGACGGTGTAGCGGAACACCGCCGGGTCGAGTTTGGGATTTCTCCCGCCTTTGTTTCTTCTTTTTTCACTCATATTACTTTGGATTTAGCGGTTTGACGGCATAAGCCGCCGCTTTGAGGCACAGCACCGCAGGTTTGAGAGGCTTCCCGACTTCGGAGGGTAAGCCCGCCCCCTGCAAGGGCAAGGCGTTTTCGTGGCTGCTCAAAATATTTTGAGCGGCTGAAAACATACCTTGCTATGTTCAGGTGAACATAAAAATCCGTCGGGGACGGATTGGGGATGATTCCTTTCAAACTCCGGGCTGCGCCACCTGCGGCGTACCCTGCCGTTCGGGTGCAAAGTTACGCCCTTAAGGCGATGTCCGACAGAGGCTTGACCCGGACAATCAGTGCCAACCGGCGCAACGTGCTGCCACTTGCCGGAGAAGTGATACAAGTTCCAAAATAT
>ERZ791885.1264-NODE-1264-length-17414-cov-5.527335_pt1 | contig 17414 bp, 10 predicted proteins | sample MGYA00510159_ERZ791885 | MGnify/ENA primary metagenome ERZ791885 (study PRJEB30046, sample SAMN00792054) | human gut metagenome | study: EMG produced TPA metagenomics assembly of the A metagenome-wide association study of gut microbiota in type 2... | reverse complement strand
CGACGACAGCCGCGTCATATTCGACAACTACACGCTCCTCGCCCCGAACAGCAAGCCGCTGACGATCGTCGGCGAGGCCGACCTGGCCGACTTCAGCCGCATGACGGCCGACCTCGCGCTCCGGGCGTCGGATTTCCAGGCAGTCGACGTAGCCCGGAAGGAGGGTACGGCCGTCTACGGAAAGGCCTACCTCGACCTGGACGCGACGGCCAAAGGCCCCCTGAACGAACTCGTCGTCCGCGGCAACGTGGCCCTGCTGGGCGGAACGGACATCAACTACGTCATGCAGGACTCCCCGATGGACGCGAAGGAGCGTCCGCAAAACATCGTGACGTTCGTCTCGTTCCGGGAAATGGACTCCCAGGGACAGGAAGAGACATCGCAGGCAATACGCATCGGAGGCATGGACGTGCTGGTGAATGTCGACATCAACAACGACGTACAGGCGGCCGTAGACCTTTCGGCGGACGGCAACAACCAGATCGACCTGAAGGGAGGCGGCAACCTGACCTATACCATGAACCCGCTGGGCGACGTCCGCCTGTCGGGGAAATACGTGCTCTCGGGCGGAAGCGTACGCTACAATCCGCCCATCATCTCCCAAAAAATCTTCAAGATCACGCCGGACAGCTATGTCGAATGGATCGGGAACATCGCCGACCCGGCATTCAACATCACGGCCGTGGAGACCGTACGTGCCAACGTCTCCTCGGACGGGCAGGACAACCGTGCGGTGAATTTCGACATCTCCATCAACATCCGCAATTCGCTCGACGACCTGGAGATCAGCTTCGGGCTGTCGGCCCCCGAAGACCTCACCATGCAGAACCAGTTGAATTCGCTCACGGCCGAGCAACGCGCCAACCAGGCTATGAACCTGCTGATATACAACACCTACACGGGCCCCGGAACCACGGCGAAGGTCAGCTCTGAGAACCCGCTCAACTCGTTTATCCAGAAGGAGCTGAACCAGTGGGCGCAGAACAACCTGAAGGGCGTAGACCTGAGCTTCGGCATCAACTCCTACGGCGAGGACGACCCCAACGGCCAGCGCACCGACTACTCCTACCGGTTGTCCAAAAACCTGTTCAGCAACCGCGTGCGCGCCGTCATCGGAGGCAAGTTCAGCACGGACGCCGACCCGTCGCAGAACCTCAAGGAGAACCTGATCGACGACATTTCGCTGGAATACATGCTGACCAAGCGCGACAACATGTACCTGAAAGTATTCCGCCACACCGGGTATGAAAGCATCCTCGAAGGCGAAATCACCGAAACGGGCGTGGGCTTCGTGATCCGGAAAAAACTGCTGAGGCTGGGCGACCTGTTCAAGTCGACGAAACCCAAAGCGAAAAAACAGAAACGAGATGAGGCCGGCACACATTAGAAATACCTGCATCCTGGTTTGCGCCGTGCTGTCGGTAGCGGCCTGCTCCACCACCCGCCGGCTGGGGTCGGACGAGGTGTTGTATACGGGCGTGAAGAAAATCCGGATCGAACCCGACTCGGGCGTCGTGCTCTCCGCCGCAGCCGAATCGGCCGTGAAGGAACCGCTGTCGGTCGCCCCGAACAACCCGCTTTACAGCCCCTATATCCGCACCCCGCTGCCGATCGGGCTGTGGGCCTACAACTACCTCTACACGCCCAGGCAAAAGGGATTCAAATACTGGTTATTCAAACGGCTGGCCAAACAGCCCGTGCTGATCTCGAAGGTACAGCCCCGGCTCCGGACGAAGGTCGCGGAACAGGTGCTCGAAAATTACGGCTATTTCGGCTCGCACGCCGCAGACTCCCTGCTCTACCGCAAACACGGGCGGAAGGCAAAGGTGTACTATACGCTCGGCATAGCGCCGCCCTGGCACTATTCGAAGATCGCCTACCCGGAGGTGGACAGCGGCATGGAGCATCTCATGGACAGCCTCCGGGCCACGTCCCTGCTCCGCGTGGGGGCGCAGTACAACATGGACAGCCTCACGCTCGAACGCAAACGAATCTCCCAGCTGCTGCGCAACAGGGGATATTACTATTTCCGTCCCGAATACCTGGAATACCTGGCCGATACGACCTCCGGTCTGCGGCAGGTCGACCTGCGCCTGAACCTCAAGCCCAACCTGCCGGAGGTGGCGCTCAAGCCCTACCGGGTGGGCGGCATCACGGTGCGGCTGACAAACATCAAACCCGGCCCGACGGACACGCTCCGCCTGCGCAATGCGACGGTCATCGCCCAGAAGCCGATGAAAATCCGCCCCAGGATCCTGTCCGGGGCCCTCACACTCCGAAGCGGGCAACTCTTCACGGTAGATGCCCAAAACCGCACGCAGACCGACCTCAACAAGCTGGGCATTTTCCGTTCCGTCAACCTGAGCGTCACGCCGCTCGACTCGCTGCGGGGCTCCGACACGCTGGACGTCGCCATCGACGCGCAGTTCGACTATCCGCTGGAAGCCGCCCTGGAAACGGACGTAACCTCGAAGTCGAACAGCTTCATCGGCCCCGGCATCACCTTCAAGGTCAGCAACAACAACCTGTTCCGGGGCGGCGAAGTCCTCGCCCTGAAACTGAACGGCTCGTACGAATGGCAGACGGGCAACAAAAACTCCGGCGGCCGTTCCTCACGGCTCAACTCCTATGAACTGGGACTGAATGCGAACCTCAGCATTCCGCGGCTGTTGCTGCCGTCGTTCATCACGCGCAGGCTGAAATACCCCGGGAGCACGACGTTCCAACTCGGGGTCGACCTGATGAACCGCCCCAGCTTCTTCCGGCTGATCGCGTTCAGCGGCTCGGCAGGATACAATTTCCAGACCTCGCCTTACAGCCGCCATTCGCTGACCGTATTCAAACTCACCTACAACAAGCTGCTGCACACGACCGAAGCCTTCGACAAGACGATGGACGAGAACCCGGCCATCGCCATGAGTTTCCGCAACCAGTTCGTACCGTCGATCAACTATACCTATACGTTCGACAAGACCTACGGCAGCACCGGCAACCGCCGCTTCTACTGGCAGAACAGCGTCACCTCGGCCGGGAACCTCCTCTCGGGCATCCTGAGCCTGTTCGGCGAAAAACAGCCCCAGCATCTGTTCGGAAACCGCTTTTCGCAGTTTGTCAAGGAGGTGAGCGAAGTGAAGTTCTACCACCGCATCGGGCGCCGGAACAACTGGCTGGCGACGCGGCTGCTCGTCGGCGTGGGATATGCCTACGGGAATTCCGAGGTGATGCCGTACAGCGAACAGTTCTACATCGGGGGCGCCAACAGCATCCGCGCCTTCACGATCCGGTCGCTCGGGCCGGGCAGCTACCGTCCCCCGGCCAACGACCGCAACGGCTATCTCGACCAGACGGGCGATTTCAAGCTGGAGGCCAACGTCGAATACCGCTTCGGCATCATGGGACGCCTGAACGGCGCCGTTTTCCTCGACGCCGGGAATATCTGGCTGCTGAAAAAAGACCCCAAACGCCCCGGTGCGGAACTGAAATGGAAAGGGCTGCTCAATGAAATCGCGCTGGGCACCGGATTCGGGTTGCGTTACGACATCAGCTACCTGGTCATCCGTGCCGACCTCGGAATCGGCATCCACACCCCCTACCCCAATCCCGACAAGACGGGGTATTACAACATCTCCAGTTTCAAGGACGGGCTCGGGTTCCACCTGGCGATCGGCTATCCGTTCTAAAGTGCGGGCAGGTCATCCTTACGAATACGAACAGGCCGGCTGGTATTACCAGCCGGCCTGTTCCATATCTGTCTTTCCTTCTAAGGCGAACGGATTTCCCGCCGCATGGACACCGAATCAGAAGACGAACTTTTCGAGTTTCATCTCGCCGAGCTGGTGCAGGCGCGGTACGAGGGTCGTGAAATGCGACGCCTGCTCGTGCGCGGCCAGCGCCTTGGCGTCGCTCCACGTCTCGCAGATCATCAGCACGTCATTGCGCGTAGTGCTTTCGAACAGGTCATAGGCCACGCAGCCTTCGTCCTTGAGCGAAGCCGCCACCAGTTCCCTGGCCGTATTTACCACTTCCTCGCGGTTGGAATCCGTCGTACGGATAAAAACATTCAATCGTATCATTTCGTTCTATTTAATTAAGTTTAAAAGGCTTTCACGGCCTCGACGGCCGCATCGTAATCGGGTTCCTCGGTAATTTCGGGCACGAGCTGGGTGTAGACCACCTTCCCCGCCTTGTCGATCACCACCACGGCACGGGCGAGCAACCCAGCCAGCGGGCCGTCGGCCATCAGCACGCCATAGGCGCCGGCAAAACCCGCAGCACGGAAATCCGACGCGGGAACGACGTTGGCGATACCCTCGGTCGTACAGAACCGGGACTGCGCGAAAGGCAGGTCTTTCGACACGGCCACGACGACCGTGTCGGGCAGCGAAGATGCCAGCTTATTGAATTTTCGCACCGAAGTCGCACAGACGCCCGTATCGAGGCTGGGAAATATGTTCAGCACGACGCGCTTGCCTTTCAGGTCACTGAGTTTCAGCGGGGAGAGATCCCCCTTTACCAATTCGAAATCGGGAGCCTGGGCGCCGGCCCGGATGAATTCGCCGTCGATATGCACGGGCGTGCCCTTGAATTTTGTCGTTGTCATCGTCTTTTTATTTTTCTGTCGTTTCATAAAACGTAAAACCGGCAGGTTTATTGTCCGGCAGGCGACATGCCGCCAACGGAAACCGTGCACGGATGCCGCACCACAAATTTAGTTCCTTTTCGGGAAGATTCCAACGGCTATTTCATATTCTTTTCAGGTTTACCGCCCAACTTTGCAGCGACTTAACCGGGTAAGAGCATATTTTTTGTATTTTTGCCCGAACCCGGCCGAAACGAAACAAAACGAAACAAACAGACAGACAAGACCGACATGAAAAAGACACTCCTTCTGCTCATGCTGACGTGCAGCTGCGCAATCGCTACAGCACAGGAACGCTCGCCACTGAGGCAAACCGAATTCATCTCCGCCGATTCGCTCGAAGACGAACACGAACTGTTGGAGCGCGTACGCAACATGCCCAACCTCGAAGTCGGCAAGGGCATCACGTTCCGTCCCAAAAGCAACTGGTTCTCACTGACGATGCGCTTCCGGATGCAGAACATGGTGGGACTCTCGTTCGACAAGGATTTCACGCTCACGAAAACCGATGCGCAGGTCAAGCGCCTGCGCCTGCGCTTCGACGGGTACATCTATTCCCCGAAACTGGTCTATTCGGTTCAGCTGGGATTCACCTCCTACGACACGGAACCGCTGCCCAACGGCAATATGAACATTGTGCGCGACGCAATCGTCTACTACGTCCCCAGCCCCAAGTGGAACATCGGGTTCGGGCAGACCAAGATCAAGGCCAACCGGGCGCGCATTAACTCTTCGAGCGCCCTGCAATTTGTCGACCGCAGCATCGTCAACAGCGAGTTCAACCTCGACCGCGATTTCGGGTTCTTCGGCGAATACAACATGCGCGGGGGCGAGGGCTTCAACCTCTCGGCCAAAGGTTCGGTGACGCTGGGCGAAGGCCGCAACTGGGGCAGTTCGTCCAACGGCGGGCTTGCCTACACGGGACGGCTGGAGCTCTACCCGCTGGGGCGGTTCAAGTCGAAAGGCGACGTGATGGAGGGAGATTTCGAAGGCGAGGAGCAGGTCAAGATACTCGTGGCCGGAGCCTACTCCTACAACCACAAGGCATCGCGCCTGAAAGGCCAGCGCGGCGCCGTCATGCCGGACGACGCGACCCGCAACATCGGCTCCTATTTTGCGGATTTCATCCTCAAGTACCGGGGATTCGCATTCTATACCGATTTCATGGGACGCAGCTGCGACCGACCGCTGTTCGACCCCCAGAGCAATGCCTTCGTATACAGCGGGCAGGGGCTCAACATACAGACCAGCTACCTGTTCGACAAGAAATGGGAGGTCGCCCTGCGTAATTCGACGCTCTTCCCCGAGCACGAAGTACAACCCTTTGCGGGGTACAAACGCTGGAACCAGACGACCGTAGGCGTCACCCGTTACATCATCGGCCACAGCCTTAAGGTACAGGCAGACATGTCGTACAACCACCGCAGCGAATCGTTTGACCCCGATTACAACCGCTGGGAGATCCGCTTCCAGCTGGAGCTGGGGCTCTGACCCGGCAACAGGAAAATACGAAAACTCCCGGCTATTGCCGGGAGTTTCTGTTTCGGGACAGGAACCCCGTTACAGGATTTTCAGCGCGATCCGCGCGCACGCCTCGGCATCGGCCAGGGCATGGTGGTGGTTGGCAAGGTCGAAACCGCACGCCGCCGACACGGTATGGAGCTGGTGGTTGGGCAGGCTGCTGCCGAACGTCCTGCGCGAGGCACGGCACGTACAATAGAACCGGTAGCCGGGATAAGGCATCCCGTACAACTCGAACACGGCGCGCAGGAACCCCTCGTCGAAGGGCGAGTTGTGCGCCACGAGCGGCAGCCCCTCGATACGGGGCGCAATCTGCTTCCACACGTCGGCGAAATCGGGCGCCTGGGCCGTATCCTCGTAGCTGAGGCCGTGGATGGCCGTGGTGAAACGGCTGTAAAAATTAGGACGCGGGCGGATCAGGCTGTAAAGCGTGTCGACCACCTCGCCGCCACGCACCACGACGACGCCCACCGAGCAAACGCTCGTACGCCGGCCGTTGGCCGTCTCGAAATCTATGGCTGCAAAATCTTTCATCGGTCAGGAGTGAATATCCTTCGCAAAGATACGGATTTTAACGCTTCCCGGTATCACCGGCAACGAAAAAACGGCCGCCTTTCCGAGGGCGGCCGTCGTTTCTGCCGGAGCGGGTTATTCGGTATACTCGTCGTCCGACGTGTCGGGCGTAACCCATGAATCGGCCGGGGTCAGCTCCTCGACCTCCGCCTCCGTCAGGAAGGCGTCTTTGTCGAACATGATGTCGTCGAAATAGTTGACCGTGCACTGGTAAGCGCCGTAGTTGTATGTCCAGTCCTTGGAGTAGATGCCGAAGATGGCCATGATATCGCCTTTCGCGCCGTCGCGGACGACGGGATACTGGGCGAAACGCGAATAACCGCTCGTGCGCACCGTATAGACCCCCTTCTTGTTGGTCGTCGAAGGCAGGGTGCTGTCATAGGTGAAAAGCACCGAACCGTAAAGGTTCGTACCGTCGTTGCTGAACGCCCAGCGGTACCAGACCTTGTTCATCACCGGACGGATGTCGGTATACATCCACGCGGGATAGATGTTCGACCCCACCGTCCCGTAACGGCACGTAACGCCGCGCAGGATCACCAGACGCCCGAAATACTGCTGCCCGTTCTGGCCGAAGAAATCGTCGCAGTTGGCCTCGGTGACCTCGAGGATCTCCTTGCCCAGCTCCAGCTGCGTCTCCTCGCCGAGGAACACGCGCTTGCGGATCTCCGTCGGGTCTTCGATGTTCGAGTTGGCATAGAATTTATGTTCGCCCACCTTGTTGTAGGAATCGGTAGGCCCCTCGCCCAGCGACAGCATCATGCGGTAGTTGCCGATATAGAGGCCCGAGACCTTGACATAGACCCAGTTCGAGGGGATCGTACCCGTGGCCTTGTCGAAACGCCCCATCGGATAGGTAAAATAGAGCCCCGTAGTGAGCTTCACCTCGATGGCACCCGAATCGTCCACCAGGTAGAGCGACTTGTAGACGTTACCCTCCTCGTCGCTCGACTGCACCTTGCCCTTGATGTAGTAATCCAGCCCGTCGGGCGACTGGCCGATCTGTACGTACTTCGTATCGCCCCAGCTCGAGTTGCTGCCCGTACCGCCGAGCGACTTGTGCTCATCGAGGAACATCTGTTTCACATCGGCGATGGAGATATGCTTCATCCCCGCGAAATCCTCGTCGGTATAGACTTTGGCAGGCTTCGGCGCATCGAAATCATTATAGCACCCCGTAACCGCAAACATCACGGCCAGCACGGCACATAACTGAAATATCTTTTTCATAATCGTCATATCGTATTAGAAGCGGAAATATACATTCAGGTAATAGGTCGTCCCCAGCAGGTAAAAGTACTTCGAATCGAACGGCACGTAGTACTGGATCGGCTGGGCGGCCGCACCCTCCTTGTTCACATAGGTACGGCGCGAAAGGCGCATCTGTTCGTAACCGCCCGTGCGGATCGTCTGGTCGTTGAGGATATTCTTCACCTCGAGGCTGAAGCCCAGCTGGTAGATGCGGTGGATGTACCAGTTCTTGCCGACGCTCAGGTTGAGCGTATAGGCCGAGTCGAATTTCTCCTGATCGCGCAGGTTCATCAGCGCCGTGTATTTCACGGCGCCGGGGAGCTGTGCCGCCTCGTCGGGGCGCAGTACCGTGGCATAAGCGGCACGGGTACGGCGCGCGGGGTTCATCGAGAGGTAGATACGGTCGTAATAGTTGAAATCGACCGAGGCGAACCAGTTGCGCGGGCCGCGGTAGCTCAGGCCGAGGTTGAGCGCCGTCTGGGGCGTGCTTTCGACGTAGAGGTCGTCCCAGAGCACCTTGTCGCCGCGGAGCACCTCCTCGCTGTTGTCGCGCGTCTGTGTGAAGTTGGCGTCCGACGTATAGCGGTAGTCGCCCAGGCTCAGGGCGCCGTTGAACGAGATGCCGCCCCAGATGGGAACCACGACGCCCACTTCGAGGCCGTAGTAACGCTTGTCGATGCCGCTCATGGCGAAGTTGGTGAACGACGACTGCGTATCGTCATAGTACGAGATGACCTTCGACTGGTCGGCGACCGAGGTATAGTAACCCGAAACGCGCGCCGTGATCCACGGCAGGTTGAGGTTGTACGACAGGTCGACGCCGAGTACCTTCTCGGAATCGAGGCCCGGCGTAGTCGTATTGCGGGTACGCGCCGAAACGAAAGCGTCGCGGAACTGCGGGGGATTGACCATGTAGGCCACATTGGCGTCGATGGCATGCGCACCCGAGAAACGGTACGAGAACTCGCCCTTGAGCTTGTAGGTCAGGTAGTCGAGCGTCTTCGATTTACCGAGCGAGTTGTTCGCGAAGAGTCCCTTGCGCAGCCGGCCGTCGCGCCACATGGCCGTATAGCCGACCTCGCCGCCGAGGCTCATCGTGAAACCGCCGAACGAGGCGTAATACTGCGCCCAGACCTGTGCCTGGCGCAGGTTGGCGTAGTAATCGTAGCTGAACTTGTCGCCTTCCCCGACGCGGCGGGCCTCGCCGTGCTTGAGGTAATAATCCAGGTCGTTCTGCGAAAGCAGCGGGTTGTAGTTGCCGTTGTCGCGCAGGGCGAACTTATCCACGTCGAGCCAGTAGTCGGCGCCGAGCAGGTCTTTCACCTGGTCGTAGTACTCCGTGCGGTTGATACGCGCCGTCAGGCCTCCGCGCAGCACGGACTGGTTGCGGAACGTATGGGCGATGTTGGCCGCGAAGTTGAAATCGCGCTGGTCGGTATGGCGTTCTTCGATCATGTAGATGCCCGAAGCCCCGGACTTGTTGCGGTTGTAGTTCATGCGGAACATGTTGTCGTAATCCATCTGGCTCTTGCTGGGGTCGGTGATCCACTCACGCATCGAACGCAGCGCAAGGTCGTTGTACGTCCCCAGATCCGAACTCTCGATGCCCTCGGACAACTGGAGGATACGGTTCGTGTAGAAGCTGGGCAGGTAACGGTAGTAGTCGGGGCGCGGGTCGGGGCCGTCCGTCCACGTCAGGGCCGAATAACCGTTCTTGCCGAAGCGGAACGAAGCCGCGGCGGCAAGTTTGGTATTCGACGAAATGTCGAACCCGTAGTTGAGCATCACAATCGGCTCGTGGTAATCGCGCACGCGCGAGTTGCGCAGCTTGCCGTCCTGCTTGCCCACATTGGGGTTGTAATAGTTGTTACTCAACAGGTCGTAGGCTTCCTGCGTCGACGCCTGCTGCGCTCCGCGCTCGGTCGGTGCGCCCAGGATGGTCAGCGCCAGGTTGTGGCGGTCGCCGCCGAAACGCTTTTCGACCGATGCGAAGTAACCGTAGGCATTGTAGTACACCCCGTCGACATAGGAGTTGCCGCCCTGGCGGGTCGAGAACGAGAAGGCGTACGACCATCCGTTGTCGAGCAGGCCCGAAGCGTAGGAAACCATCGCGCGGAAGCGGTACATCGAGTTGCCGTTCACGACGCTGGCACGGAAGCCCTTGCGCATCTGCGAAGCGCGCGCATTGACATTGGTCGTACCGCCGATGCCGTCGATGCCGTAGCCCGACGAGCGCAGCCCGGCGGTATTCTCCTGGTTACGCGTGGCATCGTTCAGGCCGCTCCACAACGACCAGGGGCCATAGCCCGTCATGGCGTCGTTGAACCGGATGCCGTTCAGGTAGATGCTCGAATACTGCGAATCGTAACCGCGCACGTTGAAACGCATCTCGCTGAATTTATACGAGGCAATGTTGTTGAAGACATCCTTCGACGACGAAAGCGACGAAGGCAGCGACTGCCCGTCGGCCGCCGTATCGGAGTCGAACTCCGCGAACACGGCGTCGTCGATGACATACTGCACATCGGGGGCCATCACCACCGAATTGAGGTTCTTGACCATCTTGTCGACACGGATCGCCAGGTCGAGGTTCTCGAACTCGGGGGCTTCGAATTTCAACTGGTATTCCCCTTTGGGCAGCTGGTCGATATTGAAATTACCGTGGTTGTCGGTCATGACGGTGACGCCGAGCGGTTCGACGACCACCTTGACATTGCTCAGTGCGACACGGCCGTCACGCGAGACGACCTTGCCTTTGACGCCCCCGTCCTGGGCATACGCCCCGGCACAGGCCAGCGTGAGCAGGATAACAAGTAAAGCTCTGATCTTCATAATTACTTTGTTGGGTTATTTACCGATGTAAATGAATACGGGAAGGTGGTCGCTGTATCCCCCCTGGAAATTGTTGCCCACGAACGTACGCAGCGGGTAGCCCTTGTACTGGCCTTCCTGCTGGAACAGATAGGGGACACGGAAAATATTGCCGTAATATTTCCCCTTGGGGGCACGCTCCAGCTTGAGCGAACCCGTCGAGCCGGTAGCGAGGTTCTCCGACACGACGATATTGTCGAACAGGTTCCACTGGTCGCGGTAGGCAAGCGAACCGATGCCCGCCTTCAGCATGTCGATAAAGGGATTGTAGTATCCGCCCGGTTGGAGCTTGCGGATGTTGCCTTCGGCGCCGAGCACCTCGGTGATACTCTTGTCGGTGGCGTCGTCGTTGAAGTCACCCATCATCACGACCTTGGTCGCGGGGTTGATCGCCAGCACCGAGTCGGCGGCATGGCGCATGATCTCGGCGGCGCGCTCGCGCTTGGGTGCCGAAGCCTCCTTGCCGCCCAGGCGCGAAGGCCAGTGGGCCACCATGAAATAGAACGGTTCCCCGTCGATCGTCCCCCACATCGTCACCACGTCGCGCGTGCGGAAATTCGGCAGGCTCTCCATCGTAAACGGAATCGGGGCGCTGCCCTCGAGCTTGAACACGTCGGGACGGTAGTAGAACGCCACGTCCACGCCGCGGGCATCGGGCGAATCGTAGTGCACGATGCGGTAATTGGCCGGGGCGAGTTTGGGCGTAGCGATCACGTCCTCCATGACATTGCGGTTCTCGATCTCCGAAACACCGATCACCACCGGGTAGTCCTTGTTGATGGCGGCGATGTCAAACAACACGCGCGAAAGGTTATTGATCTTTTTGGTGTACTTGGGCGTATTCCACTTCTTGGGCCCCTCGGGCGTAAACTCCTCGTCGTAAATCTCCGGGTTGCGGATCGTATCGAAGAGGTTTTCGAAGTTGTAGAAAACGACCTTGTAGGGTTTCTGGGCGAAGCAGGCGACGATCAGCGCTGCGAAAAGCCCGGTAAAAAGCAGTTTCTTCATATAGTTCAGATTAATTTATACCCCAGTCCGAGGGATTGTTCTGTGCCTTCACGTCGGCGGCAATGGCCTCGTCGAGCATCGTAAAGAATTTATAACCCGTTTTCTCTTCGATGTCGGCAACGCTCGTGATATATTGTTTTATATTCCCGGTCGTGGTTGAGGAATTTTCAGCCCAATAACCGATTGCCGCCAATTGCGATGCATCGGTAATCTGGTCGATCCGCTTCCCCGTCCTGCCGCTTTTGGTACGTAGCAGCACCTTCCAGCAATACTGTGGAATCGCGACCCGATTCCCCTCTTTATCCGTCGTATATCCCTGTACCCCATAAGTTCCCGTAACATTGTACAAGGTATCGGGATATGAAATATATTTCAGGGTAAGATCTTCCAAATCCCCCCACGACCCGCTATTAAAATCAGGATCCTGAGGCATAATATTGGTCGAATAGAACGTCTGCTCATTCAATAGCGAAGAATAGCTGACATAACGATGGTAGGACATACACTGATGCCCGCGGATAGGCCGCCCATTATATGAACCGCGGCTCAAATCGACCTGAAATTCCTCCGGCACTTCAGGATCGTATTTCCATGCATTAGAACGCTCATATTTTCCAACCCGGTAACAGGAATGGATCGGATAGGCGACCCAGTTGGCGATACGTTTCTTCGTGTCGTAGCAGATCGTAAAGTTACGTGCCGTCACAGTCGAAGAGAGCGGCGCGTAATGTGTTACGTAACGGTAATCGGGGACTTCGACATAGGCGGGCAATTCCGCCCACGCGTGATCCATCGACGCCGGAACCGAATAGTCCGCCTGGTCGATCGTCAACGTGAATTCGTGTCCGCCGTCGAAAACGACATCGACCGCAGCCCGGCGCGAAGCGCCCGTTTCGTTTTTGTCCAGGTAGAGGTAAATGACCTCGCTTGCAGCGACCAGCTGCGCCGATTTGGTCGTGGCTTGCGTCTTGCGCGACGTCCAGCACCAACTGCCGCCTTCGGTCACGGTGACGGTGTAAACCGTACCTACGGGCCCCGTCAGTACGAGCCGGGGGTCGGTCGCATAGCCTTTGGCAGCGAGCGTGGTCGTCTCCGTATCGAGGAACAGCGCGGAAATATTCGCCGGGGTGTCGTCGTCGGAGGACCCGCAGCGCCCGAAAACCAGCAGGAGCGCCCCGAGCACCATAGCCCGTCCAAAAAGTTTCAATAACCCTTTTGTCAAAATCATGTAGGAATTTGCAGATAAAAATGTCAGGTAGAAAATCCGACAATCATCCCCGGCGGAAGCCAATCCGCCGGGGATGGATTATAGGAAAACACCTACTTTCTTATTTTGAATAAGTAACCGTGATCGCAGTAATACTTACCGCTCCAAGAGTCGGGAATATCGAAAACTGCGTAAGGTTCTTAGCACTGAGGTTGTCAATTACAAACGTAAACGGTTCGTTATTATTTACATCAGACGGAGTCTCGTTGCTGATTGCTATAGCATCCTTCGCAAGTTGCTCTTTCATCTTATCAAGTGTGTCTTTTGTATATGTGTACCCAACCGGAAAAATACCGATAGCACGTCCTTTATAAGGCTCACGAATGGTCACCTCAATCTTCTCAATCGTCCCATCAACGGCAGGAATCTGCACGAACGATCCAAAAGCCGAATTGTCTTTTACATTAATCTGTAAACATTCCTTTCCGCTGCTACCACCAGCTGCTTTACCCGACCATTCGCCGAAAGTATTCGTATATGTAAATTTGGCATAGGCTCCACTTTTCCCGCCGATAGCGATAATATCGTCCAACGTAAGGGTAATCTGCTGGCCGTCCCCGCCCGCTCCGGATTTCCCGGCCTGCGAAATCGCAACGGTTTTGGTATCCACAGCGGCACCGGCCTTCATCAGTTTGATGGTCAGCGTGGCGGTGATAGCCTGCTCCGTCGTGTTTTCCTTGGGCGTCACGGTTACAACCATCCCGTTTACGGAGGTCGTGAACTGCTCCGATTTATCCGTAGCGGCTTCGATCGTGCAGTCGTCGGCATTAGCAGCCGTGACCGTCACGGTCTTGGCATTGTCCGTCGCAGCGAAAGAAAGCGACGTCGGGTCGAGCTTGGTAATCTTCGGTTCAGCGGGTGCATCACCATCCTTTTCGACCGATACGGCAATCGTGCTAAGCATCTTACTCTGGTTGGTCATACCTAACGTATAACCCTTGACAATAACAACCTGTCCATTAAGGGAAGCATCGACAAAACCATCGGCGGGATATGCCAGAGAGCCCTGCAGATCCGTACCATCGACAGCTATATTATAGTAATACCCGTCTATCGTAAGCGTGCCCGAATATTCGATATATTTAATAACGGGAGTGGCTGCCGCATAGGCATCGAAAGCGGCTCCGTCGAACTTCTCGGGAGTAGGCTGTGTGAAGGAACCGTCAGACACCTTTTCTATTACCAGGTCGGTTTCAGAGAACTGTACCAACTTACTGTAAGTAGTCGTCTTGCCGGTCACCTTGACAGTCTGGCCAATCGTAGCGGAATAATCTACCACAGGCTTATTATCTTTCCATCCAAGATAGACCAGAATCTTCCCGCTATTGTCCTGAATCAGGAAACTACGTCCGTTAATCGCCACGACTTGTCCCTGCGTAGTATAGGTCGCGCCTACCGAACCGGCAATGACTTCAGCAATGGTCTTCGTTTCAGTTACAGGAGGAGTAATATTGTCCAGGTCGACCTCCGTACCACCGATGCCCTCGAAAAGTTTCACGTCGTCGATACGGTGTGAGGATGTAAGATCCGAAGTAAATTTAATGTAAAGTTCCGAAGGCACCTGTTTCAGCGTGAAATTGGCCGTTGCCAAAGCCCAGGTGCCGTACTTGGAGTGTTCGTCGTCCCCGACAGGGCGGTCATAGGTAATTTCCGCCCAGTTTTCACCGTCTTTGCTCAGATATACATGGAACTCCGAAGTCTTGAAGGCATTGTCCTTATCTTCAAAAATACTACGGTATGAACCGAACGTAAGTTGAAGGTTCTTCTGGGTAGATTCAAGTGCGATTTTCTGAATCTCAAAAACACCGCTCGTTCCGAAAAACATATTGTTGACACCGGAAGCGTCGTCCTTGTACTTCGAATGGCTATCGTTCGAAGGCGAATTCGAACGAACACTTATACCGCTCGTTTTATAAGCAACATTGTCGGCACCCGTACCAGTCTGATTCTTCCAGCCCTCGAATGCATCTGCGAAGGGGAACTTACCATCTGCCCCCTTTTGAGCCTGCTCCTTATCGAAATCGTTAGCATAGATAGCATCGCCCGTGGGGGGGGGGGGGTAACCCCGCTGCCGTACTGTTTCACGGCTACGGACGACTCGGCCTGGCCCCATTTGCCGAATTCGGGGTGGATAAGCGTGAAGGAGATCTTACCTTCGCGCAGGTTCGTACCGGCGGGCAGCTCGGAAACCGTAACGGAGATCGTTCCGTTGCCTTTGCCGCTCATCGGGGAAATGGTAGCCCAATCCAGGTTACTTGCAGTAACCGTCCATTCGCAGTTCGCCGTGATGGCAACGGTCTGCGTCGTCGCCGTCTCATCGGTGAAATCAAGCGCCGTCGGATCCGCCGTCAACTTCGGCGTCAGCGACTTGTCATCGTCGTCGGAGCATCCCGTAAATGCCGTGGCAGCCACAAGGAAAAATGCACCGAAGACCAACCTAAAAAGATGTTTACTCATAAAAATAGTTTTAATTAGGTGATTATAAACTAATATCCGTTTGCAAAAATAACTTACGATTCTTCCGTTTTTTAAAGGGGAAACTATTACAAAGATAACTTTTATTTCAAAAATACAAAAGGATTTCGGCATATATTTACTGTTAAGGTTCCGTTACATAGCAAAAAAACGTTCCATGCTGCCTCGGAAAGGACAACCCGTGCGGCATACAGCCTCGCAAGCACCCAAATCAAGGCATCGGCGGAGGCTTCCGTCCGGAACCGCCCCCCTGGCGCACCTTCGGCCAGGCAAAAAAAATTCCGCCCCGGAAACCGGGACGGGCGAAGTTTCAAGGCTGGTTGGCGGATTGCATCGGCAGGAGTCATAAACCGGCATCGTTTCCGATGCTGCAAAATTACCCTACGGCTATTTCATCGTTGCGACAGTCCCGTTACAATCCCAGGAATATGGCATTGCACGCACGTTGCAGCAGCCGGCAAAGCCGCTCGGCCACACCACCCGGCCACAAAAGCAGCCTGCCCGGACTGTAAACGTCCGGGCAGGCCATGCCGAATAACGGGTTCGGCAACGATTGCAATACGGCGGCGGCCTGCCTCACACAGCGGCCGCGCAGGGATCATACCCTATTCCCACTCGATGGTTGCAGGCGGTTTCGAGGAGATGTCGTAGACGACGCGGTTGACCCCTTTGACTTTATTGATGATGTCGTTCGACACATTGGCAAGGAACTCATAGGGCAGGTGCACCCAGTCGGCGGTCATGCCGTCGGTCGAGGTCACGGCACGCAGTGCGACGCAGCTCTCGTAGGTTCGCTCGTCGCCCATCACGCCGACGCTCTTCACCGGGAGCAGAATAGCCCCCGCCTGCCATACCTTGTCGTAAAGTCCGGCATCGCGCAGGGCGTCGATGTAGATTTTGTCCACGTCCTGCAGGATCGCGACCTTTTCGGGCGTGATGTCGCCCAGGATACGGATCGCAAGGCCGGGCCCCGGGAAGGGATGGCGCCCGATGAGCTGCTCGGAGATCCCGAGCGACCGACCGACACGGCGCACCTCGTCCTTGAAGAGCAGGCGCAGCGGTTCGACGATCCCGAGGTGCATCTTTTCGGGCAGCCCGCCGACGTTGTGGTGCGACTTGATCGTCGCCGAGGGGCCGTTGACCGACACCGACTCGATCACGTCGGGATAGATTGTCCCCTGTGCCAGCCAGCGCACGTCCTCGATCCGGATCGCCTCCTCGTTGAATACCTCGACGAAATCGCGGCCGATGATCTTGCGCTTGGTCTCGGGATCGCTCACGCCAGCCAGATCGCCCAGGAACTTGTCGCCGGCCTTCACGCCCTTGACGTTCAGGCCCATGTTCTTATACGACTCGAGCACGTCCTCGAATTCGTTCTTGCGCAGCAGGCCCGAATCCACGAAGATGCAGTAGAGGTTCTTGCCGATGGCCCTGTGCAGCAGCACGGCGGCCACCGACGAGTCTACGCCGCCCGAAAGCCCGAGCACGACCTTGTCGTCGCCCAGTTTCTCCTGCAACTCGCGCACGGTGGCCTCCACGAAACTCTCCGACGTCCACTCCTGCCTGCAGCCGCAGATACCCGCGACGAAATTCTTCAGCAGGTGCGTGCCGTCGGTCGAATGGTAGACCTCGGGGTGGAACTGGATGCCCCACGTCTGCTCGCCCTCGATGCGGAACGCAGCCACGCGCACGTCCTCGGTGCTGGCCACAATCTTATAGTTCGCGGGCACCGACGTGATCGTATCGCCGTGCGACATCCACACCTGCGTGGTCGCAGGCAGGCCGCGCATCAGCGGGTCACCGGCATCG
>ERZ791885.1262-NODE-1262-length-17423-cov-2.598630_pt1 | contig 17423 bp, 10 predicted proteins | sample MGYA00510159_ERZ791885 | MGnify/ENA primary metagenome ERZ791885 (study PRJEB30046, sample SAMN00792054) | human gut metagenome | study: EMG produced TPA metagenomics assembly of the A metagenome-wide association study of gut microbiota in type 2... | reverse complement strand
GAGCGGACCCGATTGGGTCCGCTCCGTTTTTTCCGCATCTAGCCATCGAGTACCCGCTAACCGAAAAACATTTCTGAACAACGTCCGGATCTGTTTCTCCTACCCGTTCGGCATCCTGCTCGCCAATAACACAATCGGTTTGCTTGCAAATACGCGGAAACGGCAATCCGAAGCGGACACGGAATCAACAGTCTACGGCACTGACAATCCTTATTATCACCTATAAATCTGCAAGTTTAAATACGAACAGGATCAAATACCAATAGGGAAATCCGGTGTACTTAAAAGCTATCTCCGGCAGATTTCGCGGAAATCGCAGTATTCGCAAACCGAGCGATCGTCGCACTGGCGGAACGGTTCCGAGAAATCGAACAGCGAAGCGAGCGTCGTCTGCAAATACGCCTGCAAGGGATCCCGGTACGGAGCGAACGAAAATACTTCCCGCTTACCTTCGACCAGCAACGGCGAGTAATCGGGATCGTTCATCCGGCGAACATAGTAAAGCGCCGGTTGTACGTCACTGCCGGTCGTGCGGCTTACCATCATCGAATAGAGCAGTGTCTGCAAAGCGGCAGCATTGCGCTGCCGGCTGTCGGCCGAAAAAAGCGCGTCGAGATCCCGGAATTCGGTTTTCGGTGCTCCCGTTTTGTAATCCACCACACGAACACGTCCGTCCGTCAACCGGTCGAGCCGGTCGGACGTACCCGCAAAGGTCACGGTATGTGTTTCACTACCCAAACAGAAGGAGACCGGGGCCGTGACCGATTGTTCCAAACCTTCGATCCGAAAGCCTGGATGAGCGGCGTCATAGGGCAGGATGCAACGACCGATATAACGTGCGACGATATCTCGCACCAGCAAGACATTCCCGCCGTATTCGTCGCTGCCGAGCGACGGATCACGCAGGTACTCGCCGCTAACCGCCCGGGTAACCGCATCGGCAACCGCCGCAGATCCGATCAGTGCACGGATTTGCCGCCCGGGTTCCGGAATATTCAACAGCGGCGTGTAAAGCAGTTCCATCGCTTTGTGCAAGATCGTCCCGAACATCGGCAGATCGATCTCCTCGGCGACCTCCTCCTCGGGCCGGAGCCGTTCAATACTGCGGAAACAGAATTTGAGGGGACATTCGATATAGGCATAGAACGACGTAGGCGAAAAAGTACGTCCCCCGCCGTCCAGGAATGCATGCAGCCGTTCCGCCACCTCGCCAGTTTTGGGCACTGCGAGCGGGTGTTGCGGGGCGAGGCTTACGCTGAGCGGCACCTGAGTCCGCACCACATCGTGCGGCGACTCGTAATCCAGTTGATAGATATAGCGGCTCGGTTCGCCGGTGTGCTTGTCGTCGCTGCGGGAACAGTAAGCGATGTGTACGACCGAAGCGCGCTGCAACAACCGGTAAAAGTAATAGGCATAAACTCCTTCATGGTGCATCGGCGTAGGCAACCCGTAGGCAAGCCGCAGGTTATGCGGGATAAACGACGCCCCGGCGGCCAAATTGCCCGGGAACGTATCGTCGTTGGCCGAAAGGATCAGCACATTCTCGAAATCGAGGTTACGGGTTTCGAGTATCCCCATCACCTGTATTCCGCTGAGCGGTTCCCCTTCGTAGGGGATGCGGACGCCTTGCAGGATTTTTCTCAGCAACGATGAAAAGACCGGCACCGTAACCTCCAGGCCACTGTCCCGAAGCGACGTACCGACCTGGCAGAGATTATCGATAATCACCGAAAAGAACTCGCGCCGGCGCGGACCGTCTTCGGCTGACGGCAATCCGCCGATACAGGCAAGTACCCGTTGCAAATAATCGGCAAGCTCCGTCCATCCGTCCGCAGCGGAAAAAATACGGTCGGTAACCCCGGGAACGGCAATCCGCCCGGCTTCCACATAGACCCGCTGGCTGCGTTGGATATCGGCGATCAGCTCCCCGGAGCGGACACTATCCTGTTCCAGTATGTAAGGATGGTTAAGAATGCCCACGACATCGCTGTGGTAGAACTGGAGCGTGCCGTCTTTCTTCCGGCGCTTGCGGCGTTGCAACTCCAACAGCCGCTCGACGAACGAATAGGCCGTGGTCTGCCGCAACGGATAACCCATCGTCACATTGACCGCACCGATCTCATCGGGAATAGAATAAAGCACCGGGAGCAGCAGGCTCTCGTCGGTCAGTACGATCGCCGTCTCTTTGTCCGGTTTGAGACCGCGTCGCAACAATCCTTCGAGAAACGTATGCACATACTTGCACTGCAGGCTGTCCGACGGGGCCGAAACTACCGAGACCTCTTTCGCCTGTACGAAACGGCCGTGCGGCCCGGTATCCAGCGGTGCAGGATATTCCCGGATATTGGAACGCAGGAACAAACCCGCCTCATGATCGGCATTACCGACATAATAATCGTCGTAATCCCACCAGAATTCGGCCCGTCCGCTGTTGCGCAACCAAGTAAACAGGCGCTTCTCGCAAGCGGACAACGCGTTGAAACCGACGATTACGTAACGGCTCTCGGGCGCGGGAAATTCATCGGGCAGGTCGTCGGCAGCGATCCGTTCGGCCGCGATACGGTGCACCATCCCCTCGTAAGCCAATCCCTGAACGGACAGGGCCGCCCGATATTCGTGGTAGATTGTCCCCAACGTGCGCCAGATCGACATAAACCGTGCTTTTTCGTCCGAGAAATTACTCTCCGCACCGAAACTTTGCCAAAAACGCGACACAATGCCGATCTGCTCGGGAGTCAGGTAGGCAAGATGGTCCTCGAGCGCATGCAGATCGCCGATATTGGTAAAAAGAACATCCGCATCGATCAGGTATTTATCGATCTGGTCGAAGTCGGAAAGGAGCATGTCGCCCCAAAAATAAAATTCGTCGAAACTTTCGTCGTGGTGCCGGCTGTAAACCTTGTAAAGTGCGGTCACCAATTTGATGCGATCGCCACAGGCAATTCCCGAGATTTGCTGCATCAGGTCGTTGATATCCACGAAACGGGGCTGCCACACGGGACGGAGCGTAACACGCGAAAGGGCGTCGGAAAAAAAGAGGCGGGCGCGACGACTCGGAAAAACCAGGTTCAGCGATGAAATATCATCGCCGTAACGCCCGTACAAAGACGAAACCACTTCGTCGATAAAACTGCGCATAACCCTCCTTTATAAATCGCCCGCTGCAGGGCCGTCCACCGTGCCAACCGTCTACGGTCCGGAGCCCGTTTATCCCCGCCGCCGGCCAAAATGGAATCGGCATCAATCCTACACACTTCGAATCAGCCCGATCTTTCTTTAGATTTTCCCGCACACTTCCCCCGGTCGGGCCAATATTCACCATGCAGCCTATCGATACAGAGGCAAGAAAACCGGAGAAAAGCGCTATTTACCGATGTTGTTGACCGTACCCATCATTTTCGTCGCACTGCGGAAAATCTCGGGCTCGCCCTGATAATAGACGGCCCCTCCGGTGTTCGCAACGATCTGGATACGTTCGACGGCCTTGACATACACCTCGGCGCCGGAAGTAGCCTCGACACGTACATCCTGACACGTGAGCGGACGGGCATTCACCTTCGATTTGGAAGTGGCGATCAACGTACCGTACTTGGCCGATCCGGTCAGGTTCGCAACCGAATTACCGGTAATTTTCAGACAAATATCCTTAAGCTGGAGATCGGCACCGAAAATTGCGCCCGCCGTCATATCGACATCGATCATACCCTGCGTCAACGTACCCTGCACGGAAACGTTCGACGCAGAAATTTTGAGCGATGACAGCGTATCGTAATAGATCTTCACATCGCCGCTGGCCCCCTTCTCGCCCCCGGGGCGCAGGTGCACGCTGAGCGTACCGTTTTTGATCCCCCAATCGAGGCGGTTGCTGTTCGTCCCGTTGAGCTTCACATCGATATGTGCAGAATCGGCCTTGATCAGCTCGACATGCAGGTTACCCGAAAGGTCTATGTTACGGAAAGCATCCAGCCGTTTGCTGACGATGGACTGCTGGGCCGAAGCGGCCAGTGAGCAGGTCAGCACAAGGAGCATCAGCGCTATTTTTTTCATATTCTTCGTTTTTAATTCCCTTAGACAAATATAGGCTTTTGTCAGGGAATTCCCAATCTTTACCGTAACTTTAGCCTGCAAACGGAACTTTGGAAGAATCCCTCAGCAAAACGAACGAATGGGAAGCGTCAGCATCGTCAGGGCATCGGCCGGATCAGGCAAAACCTACCGGCTTGCATACGAATATATCGCGCACGTAATCGCGAATCCGTGGCTGTACCGGAACATCCTGGCCGTCACCTTCACGAACAAGGCGACCGAGGAGATGAAGCAGCGCATCATGGGCGAACTCAACGCACTCGCCAGCGGGACGGAGAGTTCGTATTTACCGCAGCTCGAAGAAGAATTGGAGCTTACACCGGACCTGATCCGCCGCCGCGCCACGGAAGTCCGGACCAAAATCCTGCACGACTATAGCCATTTTTGCGTCGTGACCATCGACAAGTTCTTCCAACGGATCATCCGCTCATTCCTCAAGGAACTGGGCATCGACGCCAACTTTACATTAGAATTGCAAACCGACTCGATCCTCGACAGCGCCACCGACCGGATGATCGAAGAAATGGCCGTCAACGAACCGCTGCGCGAATGGATCACACGTTTCGCCGAAGAGAAGATCGAGGACAACAAACGGTGGGACATCCGCGAGGATATCCGCAAACTGGGCGCAGAGATTTTCAAAGAGCGCTACAAAAGCCTAACTGCGGGCTCACTGTCCAAAGAGGAGTTGAGCCGGGTACTGGGCGAAGCGATCGGGCGCAGCCGCGCTGTCACGAACACGATGCAGAGGATTGGACGGGAAGCGTTGGACTTAATTGCCGCAAGTGGACTCACGATCGACGATTTCGCCTACGGCAGAAGCGGCTGTATCAGTTATTTCGTCAAAACGAGCGAAGGCATCGTATCCGCCTACGGACAGCGCGTATCGGACGCGCTCGGGTCGGATGAAAAGTGGTACGGTAAAAAATCGCCTCGTATCGACGACATACGGGCACTGATCCCGCAGTTGCGCCCGCGGCTCGAAGAGCTGTGCCGTCTCTACGACGACAATATCCGGTTTTTGAACACGACGGCGCTGCTGCGTGAAAATTTCCGCAGCTATGCCCTGCTGGCCGACCTCTCGCAACGGATCGACACACTCTGCCGGGAACAGGGCATCCTGCCGATCTCCGAAACGAACGGCCTGCTGCACAAGCTAATCAGCGGCAACGACACGCCGTTTATCTACGAAAAAGCGGGGAACGCCTTCTCGCACTTCATGATCGACGAATTTCAGGACACTTCGCAGCAGCAATGGAGCAATTTCGTCCCGTTGCTGGAAAATGCCGTAGCACAGGACGATAAATCTCCCGTCCTGCTGGTCGGCGACGTCAAACAATCCATCTACCGATGGCGGGGCGGCGATTGGCAGATTCTCGGCGGAGAGGTGAACCGCCGTTTCCGGGAAGTCGCCGACCAAACGCTCGAGGTCAATTACCGCAGTGCAGGTACCGTCGTGCGCTTCAACAACGACGCTATCGGAGCCTGTGTAGCACTCGACAACAAACGGCTCAACAGCCAGCTGGAAACGGCGCGCGAACAGGGCTCTTTATCTGCGGGGATACGTGCCGAACTGACCGACATGCTTGCAAACGCATACGAGCAACACCGGCAACAAAGCGCCAAAGCGCCGGAGAACGGTTATATCCGCATCACGCAATTCGCACGCGAATTCAAGGAGGAAGAGGCCGACAAACCGCCTGTGATCGCAACGGTCGAAGAGCTGCAGCAACGCGGTTACTCGCCCAGCGACATCGCCATCCTCGTACGCTACAACCGCGACGGGGTAAAGATCGCGAAACAACTGCTCGACTATAAAACCGCACACCCCGAATCACCCTACTGCTACGACCTGGTCACGCAGGAGGCGCTGACCATCGGCAATGCTCCGGTCGCATCGTTCATCGTAGCGGCGCTCAAGCTCTCGTCGAATCCCGAGGACCCGATCCGGCGCGCTTTATACAATCAATTCCTGGGATTGCCGCTCAATGCTCCGCTGAACGACGGGGAACGGGATTTCTTACAGGGTTTGCGGCTCAAAGGCGTCGAAGAAGCACTCGAAGAACTGATCCTGCGTTACCGGCTGCACACCCGGACCGAAGACATTGCTTACATCCAGGCCATTCAAGAGCAGGTACATACGTTCAGCGCTTCAAAAATCGCGGACCTGCCGCTTTTTGTCAAATGGTGGGAGGAAACAGGACGAACCCAGTCGATCAACCTGCCGCAAAACAGCCGGGCCATCACAATCATCTCGATCCACAAATCCAAGGGACTGCAATACAAAGCGGTAATCGTCCCTTACTGTACGTGGGAACTCTCGCCCAAGCGCGGTTCGCTGCTTTGGGCCGCTGCCGACGAAGCACCGTTCGACGCATTGGGTGAGATGCCCATCCGTTACAAAAACGAGATGGGGGTATCCTATTTCTCGGAGGCCTTTTACCGGGAAACGGTACTCGCCCACATCGACAATATCAATATGTTCTACGTAGCAGCCACACGGGCAGAAGAGGAACTGCACCTGATGCTCCACAGCGGCCGGCAGACCGACACGATCGGGGGACTGATCGCCGCGACGTTCGAACATTCGACCGACGACACGGTCCGGATCGGTGAACTGGAAGGCCTCAGCACGACTTTCGACGGGGGTGAGCGGTATGAATTCGGACAGCCCTACCGGAAAGCCGTTCCACCGGTTGCACCTGCCGGGGTCCCCATCTACCCGATCCGCCGCCCCGACACGAAACTGAAATTCAAATTCGCCTCCCAGCGCTATTTCGACGAAGGGGAGGAGATACAGTTGGCTCCGCGCAACTACGGAATCCTGATGCACAAAGTATTCGAGAATATCGAACACGAAGGCCAGATTGCCGAACAACTGGACCTGCTACGGGCTAACGGCATCCTCTCCGATGAAGAGCGGCAACACCTGCGCGACACGATTGCGGATGCATTCGCCGACCCGTTGATCCGCTCGTGGTTCGCCCCCAAATGGGAAACAGTGCGCAACGAGGCGGACATCATCGTTCCCAGGGAGAGTGCGGTACGGCGTCCCGACCGCGTGTTGACCAAAGGCACCGAAGCGGTCGTGGTGGATTACAAGTTCGGAGCCGTGCAGCGCAAAAGCCATGCTGTGCAAATCCGCGAATACATGGACCTGTTGCGCCGCATGGGTTACCGTACGGTGCGGGGATACCTGTGGTACGTGGAATTGCAGCAGGTCGAAACGGTATAGAAAATACGCATCGAATCCCCTTGCAGGCAATACCACCTGTTCCATACGCCTCCAACAATTATGAGCATACAAACAAAACGGGTCCGCTCTTGCAGAGCGGACCCGTTTCAATGAAATATAGCCGGTAATTAGTCGTTCAGCGAAAAACGCTTGTAAGCGATTACGGTTGCATCTTTGTCAGCCTCCTTGATGTAGGTGCCCACAGAGATTTTGTTGTTCTTCACGAGATCCTGATTCAACAGGGTATTCTCTTTGAGGAACTTGTTAACTTTCCCTTCGGCGATTTTATCGAGCATTGCCTCCGGTTTACCCTCCTGACGGGCCTGTTCGCGACCGATCATACGCTCGTGCTCGATGATTTTCGGATCGCAGTCCCCCTTGTCGATCGAAACGGGAGCCATAGCGGCAGCCTGCATGGCCACATCCTTGGCAACCTCTTTGTCGATCTCCTTGTTGAAGCCGATCAGCGTACCCAGCTTGCTGTTCATGTGGATATAGGTCACGCACATCGGGGCTTCGATCTTGCCGTAGTAAGCCAACTCGACCTTCTCACCGGTCTGGCCCGATTTCTCGGTCACGATCTCGGCTACGGTCTTGCCGTCCTTCACAACGGCCAGCAGTGCATCGAGATCAGCCGCATCGGCTTCGACAGCGATGTCGAGGATCGCATTGGTAGCAGCGACGAAATCAGCATTCTGAGCCACAAAGTCGGTTTCGCAAGCGAGGCAGAGCATGTAGCCCTTCTGACCCACAATCTTCGAGGCAACGACACCCTGCGTAGCAGTGCGGTCGGCACGCTTGGCGGCAACCAGTTTGCCCTTCTCACGGATGATATCCTGAGCGCGGTCGAAATCGCCTTCGGCCTCTACCAGCGCCTTTTTGCAATCCATCATACCGGCTCCGGTCATCGCACGGAGTTTAGCAACATCAGCAGCTTTAATTTCCATAATTTTCCTTTCTGTTATAAGCGATAATTATTCTGCGGACTCGGCTTTTTCTGCCTTGGCTTCAACAACAGGTGCTTCAGCCTCTTCAGCAGCGGCTTCGGCTACCGGTTCAGCTTTAGCGGAATCCGCTTTCACAGCCTTCTTAACCCGGGGTTTGGGCTCCTTCTCTGCCTTGGCGGCAGATTCGGCAGCCTCTTTCTCCTTCTCGAGCTTACGTTCGGCCAAACCTTCTGCGATAGCGGCGGTCACAGCCTCGAGGACTACAGCCACCGATTTGGTAGCATCGTCGTTTGCCGGAATTACATAATCGATATCTGTCGGATCACAGCAAGTATCAACCATGGCAAATACGGGGATGCTGAGGCGTTTGGCCTCTTTCACGGCGTTGGCCTCTTTCTGCACGTCCACTACGAACAGAGCGGCGGGAAGGCGGGGCAGGTCAGCGATCGAACCGAGGTTCTTCTCGAGTTTGGCGCGCTGACGGCTGATTTGGAGTTTCTCTCTCTTTGAGAAGTTGTCAAAAGTGCCATCGGTATTCATCTTGTCGATCATGGCCATTTTTTTGACAGCTTTACGTATCGTGGGGAAGTTTGTAAGCATACCGCCCGGCCAACGTTCCGTAACATACGGCATGTTGACTGCGGCAACCGTCTCCGCAACGACGTCCTTGGCCTGCTTCTTCGTAGCGACGAACAGGACGCGGCGACCGCTCTTGGCGATCTGCTTGAGCGCGGCGGCGGCTTCATCGATCTTCATCACCGTTTTGTGAAGGTCGATGATGTGGATTCCGTTTTTCTCCATGAAGATATAAGGAGCCATCTTGGGATTCCACTTTCTCTTGAGGTGGCCGAAGTGAGCGCCGGCCTCCAGTAATTGATTAAAATCAGTTCTTGGCATTTTGTTTAACTGTTTAATTCTGTTTTAATTCTCTTTACATCAATCGCAGCGGTAGTGTCCTGGACAATCCCCGCGATTTTCCGCAGAGGGGCAATAACAGAGTAGTGCATAAAAGCAGTCTCCGGTATTTGTTCCCGCTCTGTGCTCCACAGGCGCAGAAATTAACGCTTGCTGAACTGGAACTTGCGACGTGCACCGGGCTGACCGGGTTTCTTACGTTCAACCTCACGCGGGTCACGCGTCATGAAGCCGTTCTTCTTGAGCACCGGGCGCATCTCCGCATCGATTTCGCAGAGGGCGCGGGCGATACCCAGGCGGGCAGCCTCAGCCTGGCCTTTGATTCCGCCACCGTCGAGAGTGATGGTGATGTCGAAATTTTCAGTGGTCGAAGTGACCAACAGCGGCTGTTTCACCACATACTGGAAAATTTCCAACGGAAAGTAGGTGTCCAGGGGTTTCTGGTTGATAGTAATGTTCCCTTTGCCGGGTTTCACGTAAACGCGAGCTACAGCAGCTTTTCTGCGTCCAACGGCATTTACAACTTCCATACTCATTACTTAATCTCGTTTAACTTGATAGTTTTGGGTGCCTGTGCCGCATGCGGATGTTCGCTTCCGGCATACACCTTCAGGTTGCGCAGCAGCGCCGAGCCCAGACGGGTACGGGGCAGCATGCTCTTGACGGCCTTTTCGAGGACGAACTCGGGCTTCTTACGCAGGTAATCGGCCGGAGTGGCGTAACGCTGGCCGCCGGGATAACCCGTGTGACGGACGTACACCTTGTCCGTCATCTTCTTGCCCGTAAACTTCACTTTGTCAGCGTTGATGATGATGACATTGTCACCGCAGTCAACGTGAGGAGTGAAGCTAGGCTTGTTCTTACCGCGCAGGATCTTGGCTACCTGCGAAGCAAGCCGACCCACCACCGCGTCCGTAGCGTCGATCAGCACCCATTCCTTGGTGACCGTCGCAGCGTTGGCGGAGATTGTTTTGTAGCTTAATGACTCCACTTTTTTACGTTTAAAAAGTTAATACTTGTGTGAATTATGTGATCCGTGCCCACATTTTGCGGGCCTGCAAAGATAGTGATTTTCCCGGAAATAAAAAAATTATCGCATCACTTCGGCAATTTAAGAGAAACGTAATTGAAAAAGCACGATAAAACGACATGAAAGCTGCCGGATAAAATTGGTCCGTGCGGAATATTTTGTTAACTTTCTGCAATAGAAATCCAATGGCGCCCCACCTTGGCTCCGTACCACAAAACACAGCCGGCTGCACCCGAAAGACGACTTTGCCAGACACTAACCTAAACAACCCATACAATTATGCATCTATCCCATTGTATATTCTGGTTGATTCTTCCGGCAACCGTACCGGCAGCGGATCCGGTCACGGCCAAACCTCCGGCGCACCCCGTTGCGGCAGCTGCCGGACCGGCGATACGTCAATCTACGCCTTCCGCTTTCAGCGAACAAACCTTTCAACGATTCGTCTCGATGTATGAAAAAGGAATCGCCGAAAAGCTCTACCTCCAACTCGACAAACCCTATTACAGCGCAGGAGAAAACATCTGGTTCAAAGGATACCTGGTGAATGCGGTGACACTGGCACCGATGCGGCAAAGCCGGTATATCTATGTTGAACTGATCGACCGGAACAACACGGTCCAGCAGCGCATCAAAATCAGAGCCGACGAGCACGGCTTCCACAACTGCCTGAAACTGCCGCCCGAAACCCCGCGCGGACAATATACACTCCGAGCCTATACGCAATGGATGAGAAACAGCGGCGAGGCTTTTTTCTACAACCGCATCCTCACCATCGGAAATCCGATAGACAATGCCGTGTCAGCCACCATCCGCTATACGACCGAAGAAAACGGACAATGCACCGCCGAAATCGTTTTCACCGATTCGGAGAAAAAGCCCATTGCAGATCAAAAACTCACCTACCTGCTTGCATTGGACGGCAAAACCAAACGCTATTCAGCCCAAACTACCCAACGGGGAAAACTCCTCGTCGGATTCCCTATTCCCCAACAAGACATGGTGTCCAATTCACTCACAGTCACCATAGACGACCCAAACATGCCTTATGAAAAGCAATTCATCATACCCGCCTTCTCCCAAGATTACAGCGTCGATTTTTTCCCCGAAGGCGGACACCTGCTTCCACTCGGTATGCAAACCGTCGCTTTCAAGGCAATAGGGACCAACGGACTGTCGGTCGAAGTGAATGGGCAGATCGTAGACGGAGAAGGAATCCCCGTCACGACATTCAATACGATCCACAAAGGCATGGGCCGGCTTTCGTTCGTGCCGCAGAGCGGGAAACGATACTTTGCAGAAACCCTCGACAGCGCCGGACTCGCCAAACGGTTCGAACTGCCCCCGGTCTCCCCTTCGGGATGTACGCTTGCAGTAACCGAGCGCAATGGCTTACTCCTCTGCCAGGCAACAGCCACCCCGGATATCGATCCGGCGAAACTGGGGCTGGTCGTACATGTAAAAGGCCAGGTCATCGCCGTCGATCCACTCGCTTCATTCCCTTCCGTCTGGTCGGTTGGCAAACAGAGCCTTCCGCCAGGTATCGCGCATTTTTCCATTGTGGATCAGGATACCGGGCAACCGGTGGCCGAAAGGCTCTACTTTATACACGAGACCTCTTCACCTCAGGCAGCCTTTGCGACCAACAGCAACCAATACGGCGCACGTGAAAAAGTAACGCTAACAATTCATTTGAAAGACACGACCGGACAAAGTTCCGGATCGTTCGCCGTCGCCGTGACGGACAGACATGCCGTCCAACAGAACCCGGACGACGGCGACATCCGTTCGAACCTGCTGCTCACCTCCGATCTGAAAGGATACATCGAAGAACCGGGCTACTATTTTTACGACCGCACACTGCAGAAAGACCACAAACTCGACCTGCTGATGCTGACTCACGGCTGGACGCGGTTTAACATCTCCGACCTGCTGAAAGGCCGATTGCCGGAGGCAAAATTCCCGGTCGAAGAGAGCCAGACGGTATCGGGAGAGGTACTGGGGATGTTCGGGGGGGCGCCCAAATCGACGACGGTTACCATCTGTTCGCTGAAAGACAGTTACGTAGAAGAGTTGCCGCTGGGCAATACCAACAAGTTCCTTTTTCCCAACTGCGATTTTGCGGACAGTACGACCCTGCTGCTGCAGAGCAAACGTGCGAAAGGAGGCACCACGGGACTCGAACTCAAAATCGATCCCGAAACGTTCCCGGATGCAAATGCCGGTATCCCATTGCCTAAAATCGGGGAGAATCCGACCGATTCGACCTTTATCCCGCTCGAATACCTCGACCAACTCAAAGAACAATACTATGCCGAAGGCGGCATCCGGATCATCAACCTTTCCAATGTAACGGTAACTGCCCAAAGAAAACATATGTTCAACGGACAATACGTCGAACGGGTCATCGGCCAGGAGATACTAAATCATTTCAAAGGAGCCTCCCGACTGAGCGAAGCAATGAGTTACCTGCGCGTGTCAAACGTCTATGACGAGATCACAGGGGAACACACCACCGTACCCAACAGAAGCGGAGCCGGTGCAATTGAATGCTTCGTCGTGGACGGACGTAAAATCAACGCGGGAATGTTCAACAATATCCCTCCGAACCGGGTGGAAGCCATGGGATACCTCGAACCGGGCGAAGCGGGCAAATACGGTTCCGAAGCCCGGAACGGCGCCATAGTCGTACGCCTGAAAGAGGGCTATACGCTCAATAATATATTCGACACTCCTACATTGGCGACCGTCACGGTTACGCCGCTGGGTTACAAAAAACCGGAAGCGTTTTACGCACCCAAATACGAAACCTCTGCGGCGAAAGCCGACAACAAGCCGGACCTGAGGACAACCGTTTATTGGGATCCATGCGTTAAACCCGACCGCAACGGGAAAATTTCGCTGACCTTTTACACGGCAGACAAAGCAACCGTTTATGACGTCATACTGGAAGGAATCACCGATAACGGATCAATCTGCCGGGCAACCACCACAATCGACCGGACCCGGTAAACATCTGTTCCACGAGCTTCAATAAGGACTTAAAACTACTAAAAGAGGTCGGCAAAGATTACAAAAACAGCCTGAAATGGCACGCACTGTAATATCCTGCATAGTGATGACCTGTATCCTGTCCGTGACACAATGGGATGCAGGCACTCTTCTATACGGCAAACCTCCGCATAAGCAGCAAAAAACTCTGCTACAATCCATCGGCCAGACACAGATCAGAGTCGACGAAGAAGATTTACCGAAATCATTCTACAAGTTTTCGCTCAACAAATTTATCGACACCTACAAAAAGGGTGTTCCGGAGAAACTCTACCTGCAGCTGGACAAACCTTACTATTGCGCCGGGGAAACGATTTGGTTCAAGGGTTATCTACTCAATGCGGTGACACTAAGCTATCCCCGCCCCACTCGTTTTATCTATGTCGAGTTGGTGGACAAACGGGACTCCGTACGCAGGCGGATCAAGGTAATCGAAAATTGGAACGGTTTTCACAACAACCTCAACCTGCCGCGAAATCTTCCTTCGGGCCACTACCTGCTGCGCGGCTACACACAATGGATGCAGAACGAAGATGAAGCATTTTTCTTCAAAAAAGTCATCCCGATCGTCAATCCGGCTCCACACGCCATTGCGGATACTCTTTCGGACGGCTCGTCTCCCGTGAAAACTCTCTCCAGCACAGAACACCCAATCGCTACAACCGACCGGCAACAAACAACGGCACATGCCTCGGAAACGGCTGACAACCAAGACGATTTCGACATTCAGTTCTTCCCGGAAGGCGGCCACCTACTTCCGCTGGGAGCGCAGGTCGTGGCATTCAAAGCAATCGGAACGGACGGACTTTCCGTTGAGGTGACAGGAAAGGTATTCGACAGTGCAGGAAGGTTCGTCACGGAGCTGGCATCGATCCACAAAGGCATGGGCCGTTTTTCGTTGACACCTCAGTACGGGCAACGGTATTACGCCGAAGTGACTGCGCAAAACGGCACCATTCGTAAGGTAGAGCTTCCGGAAGTGGAGCGATCGGGATGTTCGCTCACCGTTGCCAACTGGCGGCGGCTGCTCTGTTATATGTCCGCCACACCGGATCTCGATCCGGAACGTCTTGCCATCATGATCCTGTGCAGGGGTAAAATCCTGGCATCGGAAGAGTTTCGTAAAAACGAATGGTTTAAAGAGATCGATACCGACTACCTGCTCCCGGGCATTTGCCATATCCTCGTGGTAGACCGTGTTGCGAAAATACCACTGGCCGAACGGCTCTTCTTCATCAGGGACAAGCAACCTGCCCGGGTTTCCGTGGCGGCTTCCCGTAAGCATATCGCCGCCCGCAAAGAGATCGCTCTGGACATCACGATCACAAACTATCGTGGTGTCCCGGCCGAAGGGCGTTTTGCCGTGTCCGTCACCGACCACGATTTAGTCAGGCAGGAACCATGGGAAGAAAATATCCAGTCCTACCTGCTGATGAGTTCCGACCTGAAGGGACATATCGAAGATCCCGCCTATTATTTCAAGGACAACGATCCGCAAACCGATTACAAACTCGATCTGTTGATGCTAACCCAGGGTTGGACACGCTTTGACATCAAAAAAGTGCTTCTCGACATTTATCCAGAGCATCCCCATCCGCCGGAAGTAACGCAAAAATTCACGGGCACCATCTCCGGCCTCTCCGGCAAACAGGTAAAAGACGTATCACTCGTATTTTCGATCCTGCGCTACAACTACTCCAAACGTTTCCACCTAAAAGACAGTTGCAGGTTTTCCTATACAGCCATAATTCCGGACAGTACCGTTTTCATGGTTCAGGCACTGAACAAAAAAGAGCGAATGCAGGGGATCCAGCTCACGATGGACCAGGACACTTTCCCGGCCGTTCGTAACGCCGTCCCTTCCTGTCTGTACACAACAAGCAACGAGGTCGCAGCCGCCATGCAGAGTTATGCCGACAATTACCGACAACTGACCATTCCGGTTAAACAGGAACCGACCCTACCCAAACTGCTGGCCGCATCCGCCCCGCCGGCAGTCGTACGGGCATTGACAGTCCCCAAAGAGCGCCGTTTCTTTGGCCTGAATGCCAATACTACTACCCCTGAACATTTATCGGCATACAATGCATCCACAGCGCTGGACGCACTTAAAAAAGGTATTTTACCGGGCGTCAGTCTGAAATACACGACCGACGCAAACGGGAAGCGCCACCGTTACCTCGATTGCCTCGGAAAACCGATCGGACTGATCCTGATCGACAGCATGCCATACGCAGCGGACAATGATGGGATAGAATTGCTCAACAATTTACGTGTCAGCATGATAGAATCGGCAGGTGCTATCATGGCAGGCGATCCTCAACTAAAGGCCTATCATCTGCAAGGAGTGTCCGGACTGCTCCTGGTCCGCATGAAAAGCGGCGAGGCCCTGACTCAACCGATCGCCCCGCTTCCTTCCATGCTGATGTTCGCTCCGTTCGGCTTCAAACAAGAGACGGAGTTCTACTCGCCCAAATACGAAACAGCCCAGCAAAAGAATGATCCCGTGCCAGACTTGCGGACAACCCTCTACTGGAATCCGGAAATTCATGCGTCGGGTACCGTCTCTTTTTACACCGGAGACCGGCCTGCCGTATATGACGTAATCCTCGAAGGCGTCACAAAAAACAACCACGTATGCCGCTATATCACGACAATCGACCTGAGACCTGAATAGAAACGGCTGCAAACCCAGCACGCCAGGGAACTACTCTTCGTAGCCGAAACGCTTGAGTTGACGGTCGCTGTTGCGCCAGTCCTCGTTAACTTTGACGAAAAGCTGCAGGAAAACCTTTTTGCCGAGGAACTGCTCCAGATCGGCACGCGCTTCGGAGCCCACCTTCTTAAGGCGTGAGCCCTGATGGCCGATCAGGATACCCTTTTGACTGTCACGCGCCACATAGATCACAGCTGAAATACGGTCGATCGTAGGCTCTTCCTTGTACTCTTCGATCGAAATTTCGACACTGTAAGGAATCTCCTTCTCGTAATTGAGCAGGATCTTCTCACGAATGATCTCCGATGCAAAAAAACGCAGGCTCTTATCCGTCAGCGCATCTTTCGGGTAGAAGGGCTCCCCTTCGGGCAACAGTTCGAGAATACGGTCGAACAGGCCGCCGATATTGAAATTGTGCGCAGCCGATACCGGGACGATCAGTGCATCGGGCAGTATGTGCCTCCACTCATCGACCAGTTGCTCCAGTTTGTCAGGTGTCGTCAGATCGATTTTATTGATAACGAGGATTGTTTTAATCCCGCTGCGGAGGATCTTGTCCACAAATTCGTTCCGATGTTCGGTACCCTCGGTTACGTCGGTGACGTAAAGGATGATGTCAGCGTCCTTGAGGGCCCCCTGCACCACCTTCATCATCGACTCGTGAAGCTTGTAATTGGGTTTCAGAATACCCGGCGTATCGGAATAGACGATCTGGAAGTCGTCGCCGTTGACGATACCCAGAATCCGGTGGCGCGTGGTCTGCGCCTTGGAAGTGATAATGGAAAGGCGTTCGCCCACCAGCGCGTTCATCAGCGTCGATTTCCCCACGTTGGGGTTGCCGATGATGTTGACAAAACCTGATTTATGCATAATTCACCTTGTTTTTCAGAATCGTTTTTATACAGTTTATTTTTCCGATTTGTTTTCCCATTCGCTACTTAGTTACGTATCCGCCACAATTCACAGCCGTGTCCGGAAAAACGCATTTCCGATCTCATTTCCAGAAAGTGCGGTCCAGATCCCCTTCGACCCGCTCTTCGATGCTGTCGGGCAGGCGCCAAAAGAGGTCATAGCCAAGCTGCCGCTCCAGGTCGTTCACACTCAGCGCATAATCCCCGAAACCTCCTTCGACCCGCTCCCGGTTCGGGATCAGGAATGCTATCGCGTGATAGCGTCCTCCGTGCCACACGAGCAATGCTTTGAAATAGCGCCGGGGAACCCCTACTCCCCCCTTGATCCGGGGTAATCCGGGCACCAGTTCGGACCCTGTCACCACGTACAGCGAATCGTACGCGGCGGCCCATCGCCGCACCTGCTCCTCAAGTAAACGCCATGTCTGTCGGTTCAGCCCGGCGCACTGCGGCGAAACATTCGACAGGTAAAACGTCGCCCGGTTTTCCGAAGGCGTATCGTCACGGTCGGCAGAAGGCAACAAATGCCCCC